>Ga0315322_10001643_pt1 | contig 17368 bp, 10 predicted proteins | sample M110021515metaG_FD_203461 | JGI IMG/M metagenome (GOLD analysis project Ga0315322, IMG submission 203461) | Ammonia-oxidizing marine archaeal communities from Monterey Bay, California, United States - M1 100m 21515 | ecosystem: Environmental > Aquatic > Marine > Intertidal zone | place: USA...
GCTGGTAACTGCTTCGGTGCTGCTTACATTTTGGGTTCTTGCAATCCTGCTCATTGTGATTGTCTCGCTTGCTTTGCCGCCAATCACAGGAGCCTCCTTTTTCAGTCCTGACCATGACACCTCGTTGGTTGAACAACAGGATTTTGTGACGACGTTCATTCCAACCAATGTGTTTCGGGCATTGACGAATGAATACGTGCCCGCCGTCGTTGTGTTTTGTCTGTTCTTTGGGTCCGCGCTGATGCTGACGCCCGAGAAAGAACCTGTGCTGGATTTCCTGGATTTGTGTTCCAGTGGTATCAGTCGAGTCAACCTGTTCCTGATTCGAATCGCCCCATTGGGATTGTTTGCGCTGACGGCTGCAGCTGCGGGGACGATGCATTTTGAGGAGTTGTCGCGTCTGCAGGCTTACCTGCTGATTTTTGTTGTTGCCAGTGCTGTGGCTACCTTCGGAGCCTTGCCACTGCTAGTAACTTCTGTGACTCAAATTCGTTATCGAGATCTGGTGTCTGCAGCGCAGGAGCCCATGTTGACCGCGATCGCAACTGGCAAGCTTTTTGTCGTTCTGCCACAGATCTCGGAACATGCTGAAGAATTATTGCATCGTGATGGTCAACCGAGAAACGGAATCGAGGACTCGACTGCTCGTATTCTTGTACCACTTGCCTACCCGTTTCCACACATTGGAAAGATCCTTGCCTTCCTGTTTATCTCGTTTGCAGCTTGGTATGTTGGGGATGACTTATCGCCGGGCGCGACTGCCGAGATGGCTGTAACGGGTGTGGTTTCCAGTTTCGCAAGTCCGTTGGTCAGCATTCCCTACATGCTGGATAAATATCAATTACCACAGGATTTGATGGCACTCTTCATCCTGCCAGGGTTCATCACAACACGGGTTGCTGATGTCGTGGGTGTCATGCACTTGATGGCATTAACCGTCATTGTTACCGAAGTCCTGCAGGGCAGACTCAGGTTGCGGTTGGCTCGGCTTGCAGGATCAATGTTGGTGACGGGAGTCTGTTTGCTCGTTATTTGTTCTGCGGGGCGTTGGTATTTGGCAAGCACAAAGCTGGACTACACTCTCGATGATCAGTTCTTGGCTCTTGGGATTTCACAGCCACATGATGACGTTTTCGTCTATGAATCACGCGAGGAGGTGCCGCCTCGCTCGTTTAGCGGTACTCCCATGTTGGAGCATTTGGCAAACCAAAAGATGTTGCGTGTCGGTTACAGAACACGGCACCTACCTTATTCCTACTTCAATCGGCGAAATGAATTGGTGGGTTTCGATGTTGAATTGATGCATCGGCTGGCTGCACGTTTGAACGTTCGTTTGGAATTTGTTCCTTACACCTTCGATTCCGTCATTGAACAGTTGGAGTCAGGCGAGATCGATGTTGCAATGAGTGGGTTGGTGATCAAACCTGAACGCCTGCTTGCAGTCGGATTTTCGCGGCCGTACCAAAGAGCAACGGTTGCCATTGTGGTTCGTGATCACCGTCGTGATGAATTTGATGTTCATGCTCTCGATGGGATTCCAGATAGTGTTCGCAAGCTTGGAACCGATGAACTGGATGCTGCAAAACAAGCTCGTTTGCGTCACCCAGATGTCGAGTTTGAGGTGGTTGACTCAATCGAGGAATTCTTCCAGGGAAAGCGGCAAGATCTGGACGGATTGATACTTCCAGCCGAGGAAGGGGCGGCGTGGAATGTTCTTTATCCAGAGCATTCCGTCGTGATTCCCACGCCGGAGATCCATCGCCCCGTTGGGTTGGCTGTGCGGAAAAATGATGGCGAATGGGTGCGATTGCTTGATCGATTTCTCGATTTTGAAGAGATGGACGGGACGTTACTGCAACTCAGGAAATACTGGGTTGAAGGCGAAGGTACGAGAGACCAAGAACCACGCTGGTGCGTGCTCAGAGATGTGTTGCACTGGATCCCATAGTTCTGCTGTGTTTCAGTTCTGCTGTGTTTCAGTTGCCTGTGATTGGCAGCGGGGCAGGGCGGTACAGGCTAACATCCTTAGCGGTGTTTGCATCCTCTGCCTTGAGTCACGGTTCTGCCAGCACTCGCCTTTCAGCCGTGATGGCCTTGGTCGGATCAGACTCTTGTTTCAGGAGATTTTTGTTTCAGAGGAGTCGGCTATTTTCGTGGGATTTAGTTTCTGTTCGTTCCACCATCCAGAAGCACGCTTGGCCGTCCAGTCACGTGAGCACTTGCACGCGATCAGGGCATCTCGCAGTTGCACTGCACTGGCGACTCTGTCCTCAGGGTTTTTTTCAAGGCACTGCAAGATGATGGCTTCGACGTCCGCGGGAATACCGGATCGATGTGCTGATGGGGGAGTTGGTGACTCGTTGACTTGCGCCATCATGATTTGGATGGGGTTTTGTCCTTTGAAGGGGGCTTGGCCGGTAAGCATGTAGTAACCGACCATCCCAAGCGAATAGATGTCACTTCGTGCGTCAGTTTTTTCGGGATGCGTTGCCTGTTCCGGCGCCATGAATGACGGAGTACCGGCGATCATCAGTGCGGTCTGGCTCAGCGAAGGATCAACCTTGACTTCTCGCACCACACCAAAGTCCAGTAACTTGGTGTAGTCTCTGATGCCACCTCGCTCCGAGATGAATAGGTTCCCCGGTTTAATGTCGCGATGAATCAATCCGACTTCATGTGCTTCTCTTAATGCATCACTCACTTGGATCAGAAAGTGAACTGCGCGTTCTGGCGGCAGTGGTCCGGTTTGCCTAATCAGTTCACCGAGGTTCATTCCTGGAAGCAGTTCCATTGCAAAAAAGAATATGCCTTCGTTGGTTTGGCCATAATCGTAGACTTGAACCGTGTGTGGGTGGGTAAGCTGGGCGGTTGCTCTGACCTCGCGTTCGAAGCGCCGCAACGCTCTGGCATCAGCATTTTTATCGGGCTGGATCAGTTTGATTGCACATGATCGCTTCAGTAGCAGATGTTCGGCTTTATAAACACGGCCCATGCCTCCTTCGCCAATCAAGTCAATCAGCCGGTATTGCGCGAGTCTCCGGGCTTGGAAAGCGGATGTCCTTGCACCGTGGATTGTGTGCGCCGCAAAGATTGAAATGCATGCAGCAATCAATGGTGGAGACAAGGGTCTGCCAAGCAGATCATTGTGCATCAAGTCTTGTATGTTCTTTTGATATTGCTCCGCAACGAGGGTGGCAGTGAGTTCTGTGACGAGGTACGGAACCACCGCCATGGGCAGCAGCACGCACGCAGCTCTCTGCCAGCGATTGGGCATGAAAACGCCATAAATGAAGATGATGAGGCTCCATGTGACATAGTTCCAATTGTTGATGCTGGCGAGCATCGTGGACATGTTCGGTTTTTCAGCTTCAATCACATTGCAGGTCATGCGGATATCCAGATCGATAGCTAGAAGTCCAACATTCGCCATCACCAATAATTCCGCAATTCTGATTTGAAGTAAGGACAGGTTCTGTTTGCGATAGAGGATGATTGCCGCGGTCAAGCTGATCACGAAAGCGATCAGGCGAGCGATATAGTCAGTTTCTTCCGTGGCTGTGAGGAACCAGTCGACGGTTGACACGGTAATGATGATGGTCATCACGGTGGCGATGATCATTAACCGACGTCGCAGGATTTGCCGGTTGTCTTCCCAGACATCCTTTTGAACAAGAAAGGTGTCTGATTCGGGAGCCGCATCCACGACAATGTCGTTATTGACCGTGTCATCTGCCTCTGATGCATCGAGCACGGTTTCTTCGACGTGGTGTTCCAGCAGTGATTGTACCTGCGCAATCATCAACTCATCGGTCCCCGCCGCTTTCGCGATGTACGCATCGCGCGCCTCAGGCTCCATCGCGATTGCCTGCGTGAATATTTCTTTGACGCGTGCGTACTCTTCGGGAGTCAAGTTGATTGCTCGCTCGTCAATTCCCGTCGCAGCCATGCTCGGATCATCGTCCAGTCGGACTCAACGGTTCGTTTGGAGACTTTCAGAACTTCGGCGACTTCTTCGACTGTCAGTCCACCATAGAAACGCAGTTCGACGATTTGTGCCTGTCTCGGATCAAGTTCAGCAAGTTTGCCGAGGGCGTCTTCGATTGCAAGAACATCCTCGTCACTCCGCTTGCTGATGCAAAGATCTTCCTCAAGAGAGATGCGATGGAGACTGCCACCTCGCTTTTGGCTCAATTTTCGACGAGCATGATCAACCAGGATACGCCGCATCATTCTCGCTCCGATCGCGAAAAAATGGGTCTTGCCCTGCCAGTTGACCTGACTCTGCCCCAGCATCCGAATGTACGCTTCGTTCACCAAGGCGGTTGGTTGCAAAGTGTGAGATGGTGATTCGTTTCTCAGCATCTTTTGGGCCAAGCCTCGAAGTCGGTCATACACCAACGGCATCAACTGGTCGGCCGCGTTGTCGACACCACTGGCGAGTTGTTCCAGCAGGGCAGCAATCTCCTGCTCGTCGGTCGACGTGTCGTCTGAAGCGTTGTAGTGGTTGCCAGATGCTGCTTCGTGTGGATCGTCTGCTGAGTTCATTTCGTTTGCCATGCTGGGTCGCTGAGTGATTTGCGGAGCGCCAAACGTTGCTGCCGTATTGTGGATCACATCCACAGTTTAGCCGCAGAGCGTTGCTGATGCCGAGATGCCCATGCTCACCGTGTGCTTTGGGGGAATTGGGCGCTGAGTCATCAGCGATGCAACAATTTTTCGTAAATCAGCTGCGGGTTTCTGCGGAGTTCAACGCGACTCAAGAGGGAACAGTTTGAAACCAGTGGTTTCGTGACCTGATCTTGAACCAGAATCGTCCCAGAATCTTAGTTGAAGGTAGCATTTCCGTGCAATCCACTGCCACTGATAGCCGCGATAATGCCGAGATGCCCGACGGAGACTTGGTGCGTGTCACCGTTGGTGGCGACCACCGAGGTTACGAAGTGTTGACGCGTAGGTACCAGAATCGTCTCTTTAAATCGATTCTCCGCCAAGTTGGTTGCGTGGTTGCTGCGGAAGAAATTGTACAGGATGCGTTTGTCAGGGCGTTTTTGGCTCTCGATTCCTTTCAAAAGAGGAGCAACTTCTATACCTGGCTTTACAGAATTGCCCTCAATGCCAGTCGGAGCGATTTTCGGCGAAACCAAAAAATGCGTCCCCTCGAAAGCATCGGAAAGAATTTTGATCAATTGACCATGGACCACCAGGTTCTACCGTCTGAGTCGATCGAGCGTGATGAGGAAAGAAAGCATGTCAGAGACGCGATGCAACGACTTGACGAAAGCTATCGTACGATTCTGATCCTGCGAGAATTTGAGGGATTTGATTATCAGGCCATTGCTGATGTCTTGGACATCAAGGTCGGTACAGTTCGAAGTCGCCTTTCGCGTGCCCGGCAGCAGTTGCGAGACGAGTTGCGCGGCTATCTTCACGGGAAGGACTCTGCCGCAAACGGTGTGTCGCCCGGTATCGCCGTGCAAGGTAAGGCTTCCGAGCACGCCGTTGAAGATTAGATATACCGCTAGAATTCAGGTGCGACAGCAACGGGTAAGTCTGCTTCGGCACATCAGGTACGCTTGGCTGTGTAGGCTACAATGGGTGGTTCAGGAGGTCTCGCAAGTTACCCAAGAGTCGCGAATCGTTCTCCCACAATCTGGCTCGAGGCAGGGTCAAGCCAACGTGCTAATCTAGTTCATCTGGAGTCATGATCATTGGGATTCATGGCAATCGAGTTGGTCGTCTCAAGTCATTGCTTCAAAGCTCAGAGTCCCCTCAATCCCCCGAACAGGGCCTTGCTGCACACCCGTTGGCCAATGTGCCAAATTCCTCGGGTGCCAAATTCCTCGGGTGCCAAATTCCTCGGGTGCCAAATTCCTCGGGTGCCAAATTCCTCGGGTGCCAAATTCCTCATTTTTTTGCAGACTTGAATGGCTGCAGACGGAAACCGACGCGGTCTGTTGATGTCTCGCTGGCGAAGTCCTGAAATCTTCCGCTGGCCGCTGGTTGCAGGCCCCCTCAAGAAACGCGGAATCTTGTACATTGTTGCGAACCGTTCTGGCAAGGTGCAGTTACGTTGTCGATCGGATCTCACATGAGTCAGTTCGCCCAAGTGAACGCTAAACGTCAACACAATTGAGGATTTTCATGGCAATTCAATTATCAGAAAACGCAGACGCAAAACTGCTGGATGTTCGGGTGAGCGGTAAGTTGACCGCGGAAGACTACGGTAGTTTTGAGCCTGCCGTCGAAGCGTTGATCAGCCAAGTTGGAAAAATCCACATCCTATTTGTTATGCACGACTTTCATGGCTGGGAAATGGGGGCGGTTTGGGAAGATATCAAGTTCGCAACCAAGCATTGCTCGGACATCAGTAAAATTGCCATGGTGGGTGACTCCAATTGGGAGAAATGGATGGCGATGATCTGCAAGCCGTTCACGTTGTCGACAGTCAAGTACTTTGATGCCGCGGATGAAGCTGCTGCCGCAGCGTGGCTTTCTGAGGAATAGGGATTCTTCAGGTCGCAAAGACCCAATCGGGTTGTCCTGATACGCAGGCGTCGGATGCGTGCGGAAAATAGGGTGTCGCCCACTTGGGACGACCCCCTGCAGCCATGAACCCGCAACTGCAGCCATGAACCCGCAACTGCAGCCATGAACCAGCGCCAATCAGTTGGCGAAAGGCTTTGGCTGCAGGAGACTGGGAAAGACGGGTTTTGCCGGTGATCGCCCGATTTTGTCATGGGCTTTCGGGGGGCTGACGCGAATTCTGGGGCCGGTAAATTGGCTCAGCCTAGAAAAGCGAGCCTGCTGCCGTGCCCTGTTCGTCTGCTTTTGACTATCATGAATGTGCGGCGCCACAGCGTCGCTCGGAACTGAATGAAAAACCTGATTGCACATGTTGCATTCTGAAATTGGAGATGATCATGGGTTGTGCCTTGCGAGCAATGAGCGTGTTACGAGCATCGGTTGGATTGGCGGTGGTTTTCACCGTTGCCGAGACGGCAGACGCACGCATCTGGAAAGATGTAACGGGGCTGTACACCATCAATGCGGATCTGGTCGGTTTTGATGATGACATGGTCATTCTGCAGCGTGAGAACAAAGAACTAGGCTCATGCCCAATCGATAAGCTTTGCAAAGAGGATCGTGAGTACCTGAAGAGCAAAGAAGCGCTGGAAATCCACAACAGCCATATTGATCAAACCCAAACGTGGGCCATGACGAATGGTCTCAAAGTGGTCGGTAAAATCGTGGATTACGAGCGTGATGAAGTGGTGATCAAGCAACAGGACGGCAAGGTTGTTGTCAACGACAAGCCGTTTGATGGCCTGCCCGAGATTTACCAGGACATTCTGCTGCGAGTGGTTGAGACGTCGGAATCCAAGCCGATGCCCAACAAGAGGGCTTTCGAGGATTGGGTGAGAACCTCGCCTAACTTCCAAAACGGCAAGTCCGAGAATTACAACCTTGAGGGTGTCGTGTTCGAGTTGCAGGATGGCTCGCAGTACGCGGTTCCGTTTTATCTGTTTGCCAAGAAAGAGCAGGACATGCTCAAGAGTGGTTGGGATGCATGGCTCGCAAGCCACAAAGCGGTGCCCGCGCCACCTACTCCAGCAACTCCCAAAACCGAGGGTGACGCACCTGTTGTTCCTGCAGTGGGACTCACCGGCAATGGTAATGCGGGTGAGGCTGGGCTGCCCAAGCCGGCCAAGGGGATTACGGCCAACGACCGTGGTGCCGATGGACTGCCGAAACCTGCGAAAGGCTTTACGGCAGATCTTGGCACTGATGTTGCCACGAATCCGTTAGGACAAGGTGGAGCCACTTCGGCGAACAAGCCCGCTGCACAAAATTACAAGCAGGATGATCAGGCGTTTCATTTGCAGTCGCTAGCCGCAGCGTATCAGAGGAATCAACAGGTCAACCAGCGAATCGCGATGATGAATTTGAACATGAACGCGGTTCAGGCTGGCATCACTTCGGCCTGGGAAATCACGCTTTATCCCAACTCAGGGAATCCCTATCCGCCCAAGTGGGTCGTGACCTATGGACGCAATAGCTTGATTGCTACGCAAGCAGCACTGAGAAGTAACCCCGGTTACTATGCGGGACCAGTTAGAAAAGTGAGTCGCTAAGTCAAAACGGCGGCATCTGCGCTACTGGAAGCCGTCGTGCTTGGGGATCAGCGATGTTCGGCCGCTCTTGATGAGCGAGCCGGTATGGTGCTAACAGTGGGATGCACTGGCATTGCGACCGTAGGCTGCTCTGCTTTCGTTGCGCCCGATCGTCTGGTTTAACGCCGTTTTTCGCGTCGAACGTCAAGTGGATCGCCCTTTCTGCGGCGTTTGTTTGACCAACCATTGCGCTGTCGATCAATCGTTTATGAGCGACGGCTCTATCGGAAATTTCCTCTTGCCAAAGCTCCGCGGCTCCGGCCGATGTTGTCCCAAAGCTTCGTTTTTCCTGTCATCTTCTCCGTCTCGATCGCGGGTCTAGGTTGGATCGACAGGCCGTTGGGTGACCTGCACGCCCACCATGCGGGCAATCACGATGGCGACATAAAGCTGTCCTGCCATCGCCTCTAGATTGGCGAGCGTGCGGGCAAGGTTGCTAAGCGGAAGAATATCCCCGTAGCCCAGCGTCGTTAGTGTGACATTACTGAAGTAGATCATGTCACAGACCATCTGTTGGCGTACACCCAACGCGATGTAGTCGGGAATGTTGAACGACTTCGGCACGCAGACCTCAATGATTGAATAGACCAACGCCCAGATCAACCCCAGCAAGAAGTAAATGCAAACCGCGCCGAGGATTCGATTGGTGTCGATTCTGCCACTTTGAAACACACTACGAGACAGGGCGGTCACAAGTGACAGGAAGATAGCCAGATAGCAAATGTAGACGGCTACCAGCAAGCCGCGTGATGGTTGAAATTCAGCAAACATGGATGCAAACAAAGCGACCAGTCCGGTGACGAACGCGAAAACCTGAATCCACCGCGACTGCGACAGGGAACGCATCGCCGAAATGACGACCGTGAAAAAAAGCAGGTTGAAGATCGTGCGATTGACATTGGAAGTGTCGTTCAAAACGGCCTGGCCAAGAATGATCCCAACCAATGCGAGAAGTAATTCGAGGTGCCGCAACCGCCGGAATGTTCCCAGCCTTGTTTGTGGTGGATCCAGTGCGTCTTGATTCATCGGTTGAGATCGCTTAGCAAAAAGTTGATGCCGAGATTGCAATAACCCACGTTCTAGGTTTCAGTTGCGTCAGTCGGTGTGTTGGGACTGTCGGTTGCGGGCATCGCCGTTTTGTTCCTGCGTAGTTCCGAAATGCTTTGGAAGAGGACAAAGAAGGTTGGTACAAACATCAGAGAAAAGAACGTGGCAGCGATCATGCCCCCGACCACTGCGTTGCCAACCGCTTGTCGGCTCGCGGCACCTGCACCAGAGGCAAATAACAGGGGCAGGAAACCAAGAATCGAGGAAACGGCTGTCATCAGAATGGCTCTGAAACGCAGCCGGGCGGCGTTCCGAGCTGCCTCGCGAATGGGCTTTCCATCTTTTCGTTCCTGGCTGGCAAATTCAACAATCAGAATGGCGTTCTTACTTGCCAAGGCTACCAACAGAACGATGCCAATTTGCGTGTAGGTGTTGTTGTCCGCATTTCGCAGTACCAAGGCCAGGACCACACCTAAGGCGGCCAAGGGGACCACTGCGATGACTGCGGCAGGACTGGTCCAGCTCTCGTATTGAGCTGCCAAGACGAGAAAGACGGCCAAAATAGCCAGTAGGAAGATGACGGCTTGGCCACTGCCTGCCTGTTTTTCCTGAAACGACATTCCCGTCCATTCGTAGCCGAATCCAATGGGAAGACGTGAATCCGCCATTTCTTCCATCATGCTCAATGCCTGCCCAGAACTGACTCCTGTGGCAGGTGATCCCGTCACAGAAGCGCTGGGATAAAGCTTGTAACGCTGGACCACCGAGGGGCCCACCATTTCCTTAACTGTGACAATGGAACTGATGGGAACCATCTTCCCGTCGCGGTCACGGACATCCAGGTTTTCAATGTCCTCAGGGGAAGCACGGAATTGTGGTTCAGCCTGAACACGAACCTGGTAGGGCCGGTTGTTGTAAGTAAAGTCATTCACATAGGCGGATCCGAGGTAGGCTTGCAGGGTGCCAAACACGGTCTGAAGTGGCACATTCATCGCCTTGGCCTTCACTCGGTCGACGTCAGCAAAAAGCTGGGGTTCGTTGGCTCGGAAGGTGGTGTTGAGCCCAGAAAGACCGGACTGATCATTGCCTGCTTGCACAAGGTCTTGAGCAGTATTCTGCAGTTGGGTGTAGTTGGCTCCGCCTTTGTTCAGGACTTCCATCTGGAAACCACCAGCATTGCCAAGGCCATCAATGGGCGGCGGGGCAAAGGGAAAGACGATGGCGGCTTCAACTTGATCGAAACGCCGTTTCATTTCACCGGCAATCGTTCGGATTCGAGTCTCACGGGTTTGACGTTCATCCCATGGATCAAGAATGACAATCGAAAAGCCCAAATTCGAACCGGCGTAGCCACCGAGTAACGAATAGCCCGCGATGGACAGAGAGTTTGCGACACCGGGGATTTGCTTGTAATCTTCGTTCAGTTCGTTCATGACCTCTGTGGTGCGCTCGGTCGACGCAGCATCAGGCAATTGAACATTGACGAACAGGTATCCCTGGTCTTCGGGGGGAACAAAGCCAGTGGGCAATGAGGTGAATAGAACGCCGGTAGTTGCGATCAGACCGCCGTAGACGACTAACACCAGTACGACCAGGCGTACAAACCAGCCGATGACGAAGCCATAAACCGATGTTGCTCCGTCAAAACCGCGATTGAAAAGCCGAAATCCAATGAACCTCGCTTCTTTGGGCTTCCGGAGAACGATCGCACAAAGGGCCGGGCTGAGCGTGAGGGCGTTGACGGTACTGATGAGTACCGCAGCCGAGATGGTGAGAGCAAACTGCCGGAATAACTGACCCGTGATGCCGCCCATGAATGCACTGGGAATGAAAACGGCTAGCAGTACCAGGGTGGTCGCAATCACCGGCCCCGTGATCTCTTCCATCGCTTTGACCGCCGCGTCTTTGGGGCTGAGGCCATCCGAGAGGTGCCGCGTACAGTTTTCGACCACCACAATCGCATCATCGACTACGATTCCGATCGCCAGCACAATCCCAAACAGGGATAGCATGTTGATCGAGAATCCAATCGCATTCATGACGGCAAAAGTGCCGATTAGCGAGACAGGAATGGCAACTACGGGCACTACCGTCGCCCGCCAGTCCTGTAGGAAAATGAAGATCACAAGGACCACCAGAGCAACTGCAATGAACAGCGTCTCGTACACTTCCGAGATGGACGCTTCTACAAAGAGCGTTGTGTCGAAGGCGATGTTGTAGTCGATTCCTGTAGGCCAGTTGTTGCTCTTGTTCAACTCCAGCATTTTCTCACGGATGAGCTTGGCTGTCGTCAGGGCGTTGGCTCCCGGCAACTGGTAAATTGCGACGGAGGCTGACGGCTGTCCGTTAAATTTCGAGTCGAATGTATAGTTTTTGCCCCCCAGTTCCACTCGGCCCACATCACCGACAGTGAGAGTTCGCCCGTCTTCTCCCGTGCGGATGATGATGTTCTCAAATTCCTTGACGTCTGCCAGACGCCCTTTGGCATTCACGGAAAACTGAAACGCTGTGCCGGATGGGGCTGGTGGCGCTCCAATTTGGCCAGCTGCGACTTGAACGTTCTGTTCCTTGACCGCATTGAGCACATCATCGGTGGTCAGGCCACGCTGTTTCAGTTTGCGAGGGTCAAGCCAGATCCGCATGCTGTAGTCACCTGCCCCAAAAACCGTGACATCACCAACGCCAGCAATTCGGCTCAATTCATCTTTGACGGTCAACGCATAGTTACTCAGATAGAGCGCGTCAACGTTTTTCTCGGGTGACGTCAGTGCGATGAATTGAAGGATCTGGGTTGATCGTTTTTTGGTCGTGATTCCTTGGGCGCGAACTTCCTGGGGAAGCTGAGGTTCTGCAATAGCGACACGGTTCTGTACTAACACGGACGCAATGTCCATGTCGGTTCCCAGCTCAAAGGTCACCGTCAAGTTATACGTACCATCGTTTGCGCTTTTTGAGGACATGTACAGCATGCCTTCGACGCCATTGACCTGCTGTTCAATGGGGGCGGCAACAGTTTCGGCAATCGTGGTCGCATTACCGCCCGGATAAATCGCTGAAACAGCAACTGTGGGTGGTGCAACCTCCGGGAATTTTGCAACAGGCAGCGCGCCAAATGAAACGAATCCCGCAATCACAATCACAATTGAGATCACGGTTGCGAAGATGGGCCTGTAGATAAAGAAACGCGACATCTGGTGCTCGATTTCCGGTGTGCAATCGAAAGAGAGAAACACTGTCTTTCGTGATCAGGGAGTAAGTGGCTGACGGCGTTGGTTACGGCGTGGTTTCTGATGTTGCCGGTTGGGGCGGTGTGTTACCGCTGGCAGGAGTAGCAGTAGCGCGTGCTTCCGTATTGGGTTGACCCCGCCCGCGTAGCAAAGCCTCGGCATCCACGGACAGTGTCTTCGAAGTCGGAACCACTTTTGCTCCGGCGCGTGCACGTTGAAGTCCATTGATGATTACTTGATCGTTATCGCTGAGGCCAGTTTGGATAATAGCCCAGCCGCTCACCGTTTGACCCACGGTGACTTTTTTCTGCACGACTTCGTTGGCCGAATTCACTGTTAAGACAAACGAGCCTTGGTCATTTCGGATGAGTGCTGCTTCGGGAATCAGCAAAGATTCGACGGACTCTTCGGCCGGAATGCGAACCGCAACAAACAGCCCAGGTAGTAGTTGGTTGCCCTCGTTTTTAAATGAAGCTCGGAGTCCCAGGGTACCTGTTTCGGCTTCAATACCAGCTTGATCGACGTAGTCGAGCTCTCCCTCAAAAGGGAAGCCTTCGTCAGTCTCGCGCTGCAGATAGACTTTTTTACCACGCCACCTTTCTTTTCCGGCTTCGGGTTCCACGCCGTTTTCCGTCTGTGCCAGTTTCCTCGCCTTCATGAACTCCAGCAAGCTGCGGTCGCTGATGCTGAAGTTTGCGAAGATGACGCTATCGTCCACGACGGTTGCCAGTCGGTCGCCGTTTTCTACGAGGTTGCCGAGTTTGAAATAGGTCTTAGTGATCGCGCCATTGATGGGAGCTTGGACTTTCGTGTAGCCAAAATCCAGCTGGGCTTGATCTTTTTCTGCTTCTGCACTGCCAAGTTTCGCTTCCGCGACAGCGACGTCGGCCTCGCCGGATTTGAAATTTGCTTCTGCTGCTCTGGATGCTGCAAGAGCATTTTGGTAGTTCGATTCGGAGCTGGCGTTCTGAGCTTGCAGCTTTGTCTCGCGGTCGAGCTGATCGTTTGCCCGATCTACTTCGGCTTGCAGGGTGTTGATACGGGCCTTCTTGACCTTGATGTCTGCATTGGCCGCTGCAACCTTGGCAACCGCTGATTTCAGTACTGCGGCGTATTGGTCAGGTTCGATTTCGTAGAGAGTCTTGTTTTTTTCAACCTTTCCGCCTGGCTCAAAGCCAATGCTTTGGATGAACCCGCGGACTCTTGCTCGGACATCTGCTTCCTCCGAAGCCTCTGTGCGTCCTGTTTGCTCCAGGAACGGCGTGATCTTACTTCGTACAGGCAAGGCAGTGGTTACTGCAGGTGGTGGCGGCGGATCATATTTGTTTTCCTGACGCGTGCAGCCTGTCAGGCAGGAGACCAAGCCCAGAAGAACGAGAGCGCTTGCGGTCAGAAAAAGCTTGATTGTGTTCATCCAGTCAACTCGAAGAGAGAGGTATCCAAAAGATCGGGGCATCACCCACTGGGCAATGTCTATTCACGCTCCATGCTGCGCTACCGATCAGTTTAGACCTGTTGGCATCCGATTAGGAGGTCAGCCGTAGCAATATAGCCGCAACATAATGAAAAAAGCCGATGCTGGCATCAGCCTGTTGTCTGGGTTGGGGAGTCCACTTGCTGTTTTGATGAGTCGAACGTCCAGCGGCCTGCCATCAGATCTGCAATTGATTTTGTTCCCTGAATTCGACCCAGAATTATTTTTAGTGCGGCCATGATGGGGGTCGCCAGGAACATCCCAATGATTCCCCACATCATGCCCCAAAACATCAAACCCACAAGGATGGTGACTGGGTGCAGGTCCGAGGAATTACCCATGATCTTGGGTTCAACGACATTCCCGCTAATGAGCTGGATGGTACAGATCACTGTAATCGTTGCCGCCATCCAACCCACCGAACCTTCGGGATCCAGAATGATCAGTGGGATCGGCAGAAGGCTGGCAACAATCGGGCCCACATTGGGAACAAAGTTGAGCAAGAATGCCAAGACTCCAAACGTGAAAGCCATGGGTACCCCGAACATGCGTAAAGCGAGCCCGAACACGAGGCCGGTGAAAATCGAAATCACTGTCTTTAGAGACAGGTACGATCTGATCTGCTGATCGACTTCGCTGAGTGTCGGCGAGTGGCTAATGGATGGAGTGCCAATCAGTAAAAAGAAGACGTAGATCAGCACGACCACACTGGTCGAGACCAAGCTCACAAACGCCTGAGATAATGTCGTGATTCCATAGGTCACCATTTGATCGACAAATTTACTTGCTTTTTCCGATCTGGGTGTCGCTTGTTGATTCGTTGCCGTGTCAGCGATGGCTGCATCCATTTCGCTAAGGTTCGTGCTAGGGACAGAAGCTTGTCCTGACTTCGTTTTCTTGGTCGAAACTTCTCCGGTATCGCTTGGCGTCTCTGAATTGCCCGAGTCAGATCTAGGATATTGTGAAGAAGCGGGTGTTGATTCCGGCTGCTGTGATGATGCGCTCTGCTGTGATGATTCAGTGGGGGCCGGGGCACCGCTGGTCACCGGCGTGATCGAGTCTCTGAACGAAAGTCGCTGAGGTAAGTAGGACTCGACTCGGTTGACGATCGTCCTGACGCGATTGCGATAAGCTTGCGCGTTAGTGGACAAGTCAATCATGGAAACCCAGATTGAGCATCCGAAAGTGATGAGCACAATCACGCCAGCAAGGAAAGTCAGGCCAGCTGCAACAATTCGTGTCACTCCCAGCCGTTTTTCCAAGACGCTCAAGACAGGGCTTATGCCGCTCACGACAAAAAATGCGACCACCAGCGGCACAAGTACTGGCCGCAACCAGTAAACGGAAAAAGTGATGCAAACTGCGACGAGTACCAGCAGGCAGGCAGTTTGGATACGTATTTGGGGATCATCTTCCAGACGCATGATGTTCCTGTCGGTGCGGCATTTCGGTGGCGAGTGGAAACGGGAACGGCACGTGTAATTTCAGTCCTGACACATTTCCCAGCACCACTTGCAGTGAGGATAACCAACAAGTGTCCAGCAGGGGAGGCGGATTTTAGTCGGCTTGAGTTTCCCGTTACCCTTTTTTTCTTAAGAGAAGCGTTCATGAAATGGTTGGGCTTGGTGATCGAACTGTCGCAGCACAGCGGCCGACTGCTTCCTCTGGTGCCTGTGAAACCGTATTCGGTATGAGCCGAGTCATCCGTCTGCAGATGGTTTGTGGTGCGCTGTCAGGCAAATCTTGTGGATCAGGGGGGGCAATCACGGGGGCCAGAACGTATGATAGTCAGTAGGTTGGTGTGGCACTTGCACCTGTCTGTTTCGACCGAGTTGCTGCAAATATGCTTTCCTCGTTGACGAAAGTGATCGTCGTGGCCCGGTCTTGCCCATCGAATTGCGGTGGCTGCTTTGCATCCAGTCGTCGCGGCTCACTGGGCGTGTTCACATCGGTGAGCGACATGAAGTGCTGTGATCGGTAGGCCCGTGCAACACCAGAGTGTGATGTGTGGCACGTGCAGGGCGAAGGATCCGTCGTAAAGAAAACGATGCGTGTCACCTTTGGGACTTTGCTCGGCTTGAGGGCAATGTTCTCTTTTCATTTTCATTTGCAGACACAAGTGCGTTGGTTGGTCAGCAAGGAACGAGGCGAGTCGGAGTGGTTTGATGAGCTTGGATGAAGAAGATACCGTTGACGATCTGTTGGCGATGAGTGCCAATGATCCTGTCGATGTTGAGTCTGTCATGGAAGATGCCGTTGAAATTAGCGCAGTCACCCACCGTGGGCGGGTGCGAAATAACAATGAAGACCAGTATGCCGTGGTGAGACGAACCCGGTCCGGGGTGGTGTTGGCGAGTAGTCTGTCGATCAGTGAGTTGACGCATCAGGACCGAACTGCGTGGTTGATTTGCGTGGCAGACGGATTGGGGGGAGAGGTGTCTGGAGAGGTGGCTAGCGCGACTGCGGTGAAAGCCATGCTGGACTTCGCCAGTGAAATGAGCAGTTGGATCATGCAGCCCGCCGAGAATCTTGAACTCGACATTCAGAAACGTGTGGCGCTGTACTCACAGGCGATCAAGCGAGATTTGCGAGACAAGGCAAGTGAGAATACCGAGCTTGATGGTATGGCGACAACCCTTACTGCAGCTTACATCTATGGTGATTCTGCAGTTGTCGTCAATGTGGGTGACTCACGGTCTTACCTCGTCGGATCTGACGGACTTCGACAAATCACACGGGATCATACGGTCGCGCAGGATCTGCTGGACGCAGGTGTGCCGGCTGAATCGACGCGTGCTTACGGAAATGTGCTCACTCGATGTTTTGGCACTGATGGTGATCCGGTTCCCGTTGACGTTTTCCACGTCAAGCTCAATGTGGATGATCGGATTCTGTTGTGTTCCGATGGGTTGTCTGATCTCGTCATCGATGCAGACATCGCGGCGGTTATCGCAGAATCGAAGTCCACCGCTGATGCTTGTGAAACTCTGGTTTCCGCTGCCTTGTTAGCAGGTGGGCGTGACAACATTACCGTCGTGCTTGCCCGAATGCTGGAGTCGATGCGTCCTCACCCACGGGATGACTTGCATGCCGGAATCGACAGCAAGCCGGATAGCGGAGCCGTTACCAAAGTCTAGTCATGGCACCGTATCGAGATAGCACTGTGTTGCAACGGCACTGTGTTGCACGGCACTGTTTTGCAACGGCACTGTTTTGCAACGGCACTGTTTTGCAACGGCACTGTGTTGGCATACCGCTGTGTTGCAAGAGGGCAGCCTGGTTGTGTAGGGAAGTCTTGGGCGGTGAACCGAGCACTCTGACTGGGGGGGCACTGGTCCTGATGGCGTGATTCTCTCTGGCTTCCTCATCGTGCGACTTCTCGACCGTGAGTTACCGATGCCTGCTGGGCGGGGACAAAGCCAACGCAGCCGTGCGAAAGCAGGCATTGC
>Ga0315322_10001647_pt1 | contig 17344 bp, 12 predicted proteins | sample M110021515metaG_FD_203461 | JGI IMG/M metagenome (GOLD analysis project Ga0315322, IMG submission 203461) | Ammonia-oxidizing marine archaeal communities from Monterey Bay, California, United States - M1 100m 21515 | ecosystem: Environmental > Aquatic > Marine > Intertidal zone | place: USA...
GTTATCATCCAGTTTCTTGCTGCTTTTAGAATAATTGGTGGTGCAACAGATTATAGATAAAAGGAAGCAGTAAGTAGAAATAATTTTAATAAATTTCATTGATTAAAATTATAACAATTGTTGCATGTTGCAGCGAGCATTAATCTAAAATCTTTTTAATCACTACATAAGGTCCTGTTCTGCTTTGTACATGACCAGGCAAATTGCAGTTATCCCATTCGCCTTCTTTTATTTCTAATAAAAGAGTTACGCTGCTTATTTCATTTTCGTTCTGTATATAGGGTTGAATATCATTTAAAGACACATCGCTTTCACAAAATTTAATAAAGTAATCTTGAATAGATAATCTAAAATACAGCTCTTCATGTTCACTTATCTTGCCTCCTTTAGTTACAAGCTTTATTGATACAATTTGCCCTGTATTGATTTGTCCGTTTTGAGTTGTAGTTGCTTGTTTGTTTACGCTTTTTTTACTTGTGGCGCAGGAGCTAAAACAAAATAAATATAAAATTGAAATTGAAATCAAATATTTCATCTTATCAATCATATAACTAATTTAAACAAATAAATACTGGAAAATAGGTGATTACATAGAATTTAATCTTTAAAACAGACTTAAATGAGCAATTTTTCAAAGACATTATAGAACACTTTGAGTCTAAGTATAACATAAAGCAAGTTACTTTCACTTTCTTGTATTACATTACACTTGCCTACATAATGTTGACAACCTAATGTCATTTAACTAACGATACTATTGAAATTTAGTTCCTTAAAGCATAAAAAAAAGGAGTCTAAATAGACTCCCTAATTAATTGTGTTTGCACTTATGTTTGCACTATACAGAGGTTCTTATCTGTTGTTTGTTGTCCCACTAGGGCTCGAACCTAGACTCTTCTGTACCAAAAACAGACGTGTTGCCAGTTACACCATGGGACAATTGGACGGCAAATTTAATTTCATTTTTTTTACCTACCAAATTTATTTTACTGCTGATTAATAAAAATGTCTCAAAATTCATTGTTAATTTTTGTTAGTATTGGCTTTTAAATTCTCAATACCTGCTTTTATTTTTTATTTTCGCAAGACTTAATACCTTAAAAATGAGTTATAAAAAACTAAATAATTATACTGGCTGGCTAGTATTTCTTATTGCAACAGTAGTTTATCTAATGACAATGGAGCAAACTACAAGTCTTTGGGATTGTGGTGAATACATTACAACAGCTAATAAACTTGAGGTTGGACACCCTCCAGGAGCTCCCTTCTTTATGATGCTTGGAAGATTATTCTCTGCATTTGCAAGTCCAGAAAATGCTGCAATGATGGTAAATGCTATGTCTGCGCTAAGCAGCTCTTTTTGTATTTTATTTTTATTTTGGACAATTACTATGCTTGGTAGGAAGTTTGCTTTGAAAACTGGTCCAATTGATCTTAGTAAAAGCATTGCGATTATTGGAAGTGGTGCTGTCGGAGCTCTTACCTACACATTTACAGATTCTTTTTGGTTCTCTGCTGTTGAGGGGGAGGTTTATGCCATGTCCTCTTTTTTTACTGCCATAGTTTTTTGGGCAATTCTTAAATGGGACATTGAAGTAGATGAACATGAAAAAGCGTTGGAGGCTAATAATACATTTTTAGGTCATCCAAACAGGTGGATTTTATTTATTAGCTACATGATTGGTTTATCAATCGGAGTTCACTTATTAAACTTACTTGCTATTCCCGCAATTGCATTTGTTGTCTATTTTAAAAAATACAAGTTTTCTTGGTTGTCATTTGTAGTTACAGGAATTCTTTCTTTGGTGATTTTAGCAACTATTCAGGATGTAATTATACCAAAAACTGTTTCTCTTGCTGATTGGTTTGAACGTTTATTTAAAAACACTTTTGATTTGCCTTTTAACTCGGGTGCGTTATTTTTCATGCTTTCAATTACTGCATTAATAGTAATAGGAATTAGGCTTTCGACTAAAAACGATAAACCTCTATGGAACACTGTAATTGTTTCTTTTGCATTATTGCTAATAGGTTACTCGTCTTTTGTAATGATTGTAATTCGTTCTGAAGCCAATCCACCGTTGGATGAAAACAATCCTGAATCGCTATCTCAACTTCATTCCTATCTTAAACGAGAGCAATATGGCTCTTGGCCAGTTTTACACGGACAATATTGGAATTCACCAGTAGAAAGTAGTTGTGAAGAAGAGTTCATAGGTCCAGACAAAAGTAGCTACATGAAAACATTTATTATTTCATCTAACAGTAGCTTTCTTGAGGTTAATGGGAATGACATAACAAAAATTCAATCCATTTTAGCTCCAATAAATTTACACACCAATATTATTGAAAACAAAAACAAACCTTCAAGATTAACTTTAAAAGAAAATGAGCTCTCTTTTATGAACATGTGGGATTTAAATGAATTCAAAAAAAGTGTAGCCACAACAAATCTAGCCCTTAAAGAAAGTGGGTTTAAACCATTTATTAGTTTTAACGATGAAGTTCAAGAAAAATACCTCAACATATTAGAGGGTAAAAAGGGTGATCGTAAATTTCAAAGTAAATATACGACCTGGTTTCCAAGAATGTATCGTAATGGAGAAGGTCAAAAATACATGGCTTGGTGTAGCTATGAGGTTGATCCAGCAACAGGGATTTATGTATATGGTGGCGATGAGTCTAAGCCTCTTCCTTTAGGACAAGACATGGATCGGCCCACTTATTATGAACGACTAAAGCAATATGGCGCTGCTCAAGAGGCAAAGAGTGTAGGACAAGATGGTTTATACTTGCCCTCATTTAAAGAAAACATTTCTTACTTGTTTAATTATCAAATTGGTTGGATGTATGGTCGTTATTTTTTATGGAATTTTTCAGGTAGACAAAATGACATACAAGGATATGGTGTTTCTGGTGGGGGAAGTGCGATTTTAGAAGGAAATTGGATAACAGGAATAAATGCTATTGATGAACAGCGATTAGGTAATCAAGAAGATTTACCCATAAACTTAAAACTTAATAAGGGTTACAATGCATACTACATGCTTCCATTAATTTTAGGGCTTATTGGTTTCTTTTTTCAAATGAAAACCCACCCAAAAGGTTGGTTTACTGTATTACTACTGTTTCTACTTACTGGTTTAGCTATTGTAATTTATCTTAACCAAAAACCTGCCGAACCTAGAGAAAGAGATTATGCTTATGCTGCATCTTTTTATGCGTTTTCTATTTGGGTGGGCCTTGGCGTTTATGCCTTATTTGATGTGGCGAGAAAATCTAAACGTTGGAACTCAATGTTGCCTGTTTTAGGGGCTAGTGTTGGAGGAAGTATCTTTATTTTAGGGGTTCAATACATAACGGGACAAACTCTTGCTGCTGGGTTAACCTTTCTATACATAACTGTAGTAATCTCTATTATGTATGCTTTAATGGTGCTAATTGGAAAATATTTAAAAAACCCTGTTTCCCATGCTGCAATTCCATTACTATTGTGCTTAATTGTACCTACTCTTCTTGCTTTTGACAATTGGGATGATCATGATAGATCTAACCGTTCCACCGCAAGAGATTTTGCTTATAATTACCTAATGTCTTGTGACTATAATGCCATTCTTTTCACAAATGGTGACAATGACACATTCCCACTGTGGTACATTCAAGAGGTGGAAGGAGTTCGGACAGATGTTCGTGTTGCAAACATGAGCTTACTAAGTACAGATTGGCACATCAATCAAATGAAGAAAAAAGCTTATGAATCAGATCCATTACCAATTACAATGAATGAATATTCATATAGAAGTGGCAAAAGAGATTTTATTATTATTGAAGAAAAAGAAGAGAAAAAATATAAGAACAATACACTAAGAAAAGTTAGTGCAAATAAATTAGCTAAAATCACAACTTCAATTGAAAAAATCAGCCCCACGCTACAAACGTTAACAGCTAACTCTTCAATACAGGTTGAAAACTTACTAACCAACCTTTACCTTCTTGAAAATAAATTGAAAGTTGTTCAGAAAGAAAAAGACGTTCTTAGCAAGAAGGTATTATCAAAAGGTTTAATAAATTCTTTAAACCGCACTAATTTATCTGAAGAACAAAGCAATGAAATTAGCGCCATAGCTCTTCTAATTAACCAAAGTTTCATTGAAGGGATGACGATTGCTGATCCTAAATACTCAAATACTGTTAGTGGTTTATTACAAAAAATTCAAGCAGTTTCTACAAACTGCTCTGAACTTTTAAAAAACTGGCCTCAAAAATGGTATACAGCAAAAGATGCTATTAATTTTATTTGTGATGAATCCCACAAAAAAGATTTTTATCGCTATAGCTGCAATGAAGAGTATTACATAGATTTTAAAAACATATATATTCCTGTAAACAAAGAGGCTGCTGTTTCAAATAAAATTATTTCCAAAGAGCAATCTAATTCGCCAATTTTTAGAGACACTATTAAATGGAGATTAAAAGGGGGCATGCTTTATAAGGCTGATTTAGCCGTTCTCGACATGCTTTCAAACTACCAATGGGATAGGCCAATATATTTCGCTAGTGTTGTTGGAATGCAAGGAAATGAATACTTAAACAAGTACATGCAAGGAGAAGGAATGACCTTTAAGTTAACTCCTTTAGAATATGGAGGTAATGGCGGCTTAAACTCATCTAAAATGGTAGCTTTAATGACCTCTGGATATGATTTACAACTGCCTAACGACTCTATCAAAAAAGTGAATTTTCTTTGGGGGAACATGCATGAAGAGGGTGTTTTAGTTGATTACTACACCATGAGAATGGTGCAAAACATTAGACTTCAAATTATGAAGCTCACTGATGCGCTCATTAAAGAAGATAAAACGACTGAAGCTGTCGCCATCTTAGATACTACATTTAAAATAATGCCTATAGAAAACAATCAGGTTCCTGCAGATGATATTTGCTTTTATCTGTGTGCAAATTATTTTGATGCTGGAGACACCGCTAAAGGCAATGCTTTGGGCGAAAAATTAGTCGCGATAGAGCTTGATAAACTAAAGCATTTTTTAAGCTTTGAAGACGCCTATTTTAATCAGGTTTGGCCTGAGTTTGGAAAATGCATGAATAACTTAGAAATGCTAAGAGAGGCATCTATTTCTAAAGAAAGCATGATGGTTATACAACAATTTAATTATCATTATTACAACAATCAAGCAGAACAAGCTTATAACGCAATTGTTACTGGAGCAAATAATGCGGACAATCCCACATGTTTTAAAGATTTAGGTGTATTAAAGAATTCTGAATTTAAAAGTGTTATTAATCAAGTAAGACAAAAATTTTATGAGCATTCAAATGAACGCCAAAAATTCTTCTTTGGAGGGCAATCGTTTCCAGTCTACTACTCATTTATGTGGAGCGGAAACCGTATTTAATGCCTAGCTACCTTGTTAAAACACCGGCTGTATTTAGGTGGCTATACCCCGCTTGTGTTTGGAAAATTCCCAATTCAGAAAACAAGATCTTTCTAACATTTGATGATGGGCCTAACCCTGTTATTACTGAGAAAATACTATCGATACTAGCAAATTACGATGTGCCGGCAACTTTCTTTTGTATTGGAAAACAAGCACAAAAGCACCCTAAATTATTTTCGCAACTATTAAACTCTAAGCACGATATTGGCAACCACTCTCAAACTCATAAAAATGGATGGAAAACGCCTAATAAAGAGTATTTAAATGATGTAGATATGTGTTCAAAGGTTTTTACTTCATCTTTGTTCAGGCCTCCATATGGAAAAATAACTCCCAAGCAAGTGAAAAAGCTAATGCCTCACTTTAACATTATTATGTGGGATATTATAGGTGCAGATTTTGACGAAAATGTTGACAGTTTAAAAATTCAAAAAAATATCATCGAAAACACCGAGTCGGGTTCAATTATTGTTTTACATGATAATCCTAAATTCGCAGACAAGGTGATAGAAGCGCTTCCTTCAATTATTATCGCCCTTAAAGAAAAAGGATATGTTTTTTCTTCCATCAATGATGCTCTACATCACCGACAGTAAAGCGAAGCCCCCCATAAAACATTCTACCAAAAACAGGCGCCCATATTAAAGAGCTTTCAAAAAATTCACCATACGGATCTTCAGATGAAAGTATTGGATCTTGTTGAGTGTAGTTAAGTAAGTTTTCAACTCCTAAATAAACTTCAAGCCTTTTTCCAAATACTCTAGTAATTTGAGCATTCATTAAGTAATAATCATCGCTTCTTCCTTGAAGAACTAAATCTGGTCGATTATCAAGAGTGAAAGGAATTCTTTGACTTCCAATCCATTGAGTTGTTATGTCAAACTTCCATTGTTTATCTTTCTTGTTTTTAGTTTCATATGCTAAGTTTACAAACCCTCTATGTTTTGACAGTAACGGCTTTTCTCTTAATTGGCCAGAATATGTTTTATATACATCTAAATACCTGTAGGCTAATCTAATGCCAAACCTTTTTAACAATTCATAATTTAACTCTAGTTGCAAAGAATTAGATAAAGAAATTCCGTCTAAATTATAAAAATGTACTTCTCTTGCTGTTTGATCTAAATCTACAATTAACTGGTTTTGGAAAAAAGTATGATAAAAATCTGCATGAAAGGAGCCTTGTCTATAAAGCAGTTCAAACTCTTGAAGAAAAGCTCCGCCTAAATTCCATGATATTTCTTGCTCCAATCCAAAAGGATTTTTTTCGTTCGTATTGTTCTGTCTATTAGGGTGAAGCAGCCAGTTTCTAGAGCTGGCAAGTAGACCAACATTTTCCATAATTAACATGGGTGTTCTTCTTCCGCTTCCTGCCATTAATTTAAGAACGGTTTCATTTGTTATATTATACCTTAAGTGTAATCTTGGAGTAATAAAACCACCGTATATAGAACTATAGTCTGCTCTAAGCCCTGTAATTAACCCTATTTTTTCAGAAGAATGAGTAAATTCAACATAAGTTCCCGGGATAATTTCTTCTAAGGTTGCATCAATATTCATTAAAAACAAAGGTTCGTAGCTCATTAATGATTCTTGAATATTATCATACTGTAAGCTAACTCCCATTTTATAATAGTTTTCCGAAGCATTATTGGCTTCCTTCACATCTTGTTGATCGTGCTCATCTTCTTTATGTTTGTGCATTCTTATCTTTTGCTGAAAAATAATGTTTGCATATCCACTTGTTTGTTTTCCTATATATTCCTTAATGCCAAATAACGCGGTTTGGTTGTTGTGTAACCCGCTTAACTGAAGGGCTAGGCTCTTAAAATCATCGTTCGGGAATAAATACCCTATTTTAGTAAACCCACTTATTTTGTCAGTATTCAGCTCTACTTTATACTCTCCTTCAGAAATTGAAGGTGTTAAAGAATCGTGTAACGATAAACTTCCCGAGATACCATTTGAATGAACGTAGTTAGCGCCCAGTTCCATGTGGATTTTTTTAGATCTGTAATTCCATTGGTTTCTAAAAATATAATTATCGGTAAGGGGGTTATCTAAAAACCCATCTTTATTTCTATCATTCTTTACTTGTTGATTTTTTACATGCCCTAAAAATGTAGTTTCCCATTTTTCCCCAACCTTAGTGTTGAAATAAGTGTTCCCCTCCATTCTTCCCGCTTGATTGCCATATATATTTAAATGAAATTTTTCTGCGTTTCCTGGTTGTTTTAAGTCCAAATTAATTTGTCCAACCATGCTTTCATAACCGTTTAGTACTGAACCTGCACCTTTTGAAACAGCTATGCCGTTTATCCAAGCACCTGGGATTTGATCTAAACCATAAATAACTGACAATCCTCTTACTGTTGGAATATTACCAGATAAAATTTGTACGTATTTTCCGGATAATCCCAGCATTTGAATTTGCTTAGTTCCCGTAACCGCATCGGTAAAACTTGCATCAATTGAGGGATTAGTTTCAAAACTTTCTGCTAGATTACAACAAGCTGCTTTCCTTAACTCTCCCGTTGTAATGATGTGAGCGTCTCTTGGGTTAAACTTAGAAAAGCTATAATTACCCTGCCTAAAAACAACCTCAAATTCATCTAAAATTTTACCATCGCTAAGAATAATGTTTATTTCGTTATCATGATCAATTTCTAAAGTGTCCGATTTGAATCCAATAAAACTAAAAACTAGCTGCTTAAAATTTTGATCGTGGTCTAATTTAAAAAACCCTTCTTTATTGGTAATTGTTCCTTGAGAAGTTCCAGCATAAAAAACATTAACCCCTGGAAGAGGAGAGATTGAGTCCTTGTTGATAAATTCAAAAACATGTCCTTCAACATAATCATGTTTTGATTCACCATTCTGCGCACCAGCAACAAATACTGTTGTTGCTAGTAGCAAGCTTAAAAGTAGCTTTTTCATCGCTACTCCTCTCTTTTGTAGTGACAGCAATGATGAAGATTTTCATAAACCTCTTTTTTTGCTTTCTTCTTTTTGGTATCATGGCCTGCATCGGCCAGTATTTGATGGATCTTTTCTTCAGAAATAAGGTCAGCTCTATAAACTATCCTACACATTTTAGACTCTAAATCCCAATCTGCGACTTTAATCCCTTTAACGTCTAAGGCGTTTTCAATTCTATCTTCACACATATCACACATTCCATTAACAAATATTTTAGTGTCTATCACTTTTTTTGTTTGTGCAGATAATTGAATGGAAATAAATATGCTTAATAATATAATAACTTTTTTCATGCTTTTAATAATTTAAATTGTTTTTAATTGACTGCTAGTAAACAAATTAAATTATGCGTAAAAAAGAAGTTGCTGTGTTGAATAAATACGCTTGTAAGTTGGTATTAAAGGAGGTGGATTTGCCAAAACTTCTTTTTCAGAATTATTCTTTAATTCTACAAGACAATAAGGCAGTGAGTAATGATTGTACAAAAAAGAATTAAGTTTAAAAGAAGACAACGATACTGAAATTTGATCCCTGGTTAACTCTAAGAAAACAATCACGTCTTCACAATTACATTTATTTTCTTGCTCATGGTGGCTATGACAACACTTTTTAGCATCACAATTTGAATTGTCTTTTAAAAAAGTAAAGAACCCAATATTAATGTTTCCATTATCACACTCATGAATATTAAAAGATAAGCCAAGGCTAAAAAGCAAGTAAAGAGACAGTATGGATATTGAGATAAGCTTGTTCACAATCAAAGTTACTAAAATAACGGACAGTTACTTTTTATGTTTCATGCTACTCTTGGATTCTTAAATTATTTTCCTTAAAAAAAAGAGTTTTGACTGCTGCTTGTGGGCGTTGGGAGCAATCCACACATATGTTTATAATTGTTTAAAAGAATACTTCAGATGTTGACAACATTATTGGTGAATAGCGATTTTTCTTACTTTTTTTGTAGAAAATTCGTTTATGATTGTTCTAGTATTAGGTTCAGGGGGAAGGGAGCATGCTCTTGCCTGGAAAATATCTCAAAGCTCGTTATTAAGTAAGCTATATGTTGCTCCTGGAAATGCCGGAACATCTGAGCTTGGAGAAAATGTAAATATAAACCCTTCACACTTTGATAAAGTTGCTGATTTTGCAATAAAAAATAAAGTAGAAATAATTGTTGTTGGGCCCGAAGGTCCACTTGTAAATGGAATTCACGATTATTTTGCTAAAGACCCCAGTTTATCTTCTGTGACCATTATTGGGCCAAAAAAAGAAGGTGCAATATTAGAGGGAAGCAAAGATTTTTCTAAAAAATTTATGCTTAAAAACAATATACCAACAGCAAAATATAAGTCATTTGATTCTAGCTCTATTCAAGAAGGCGAGCTGTATTTAGAAACAATGAAGCCCCCTTTTGTGTTAAAAGCAGATGGTCTAGCCGGAGGAAAAGGAGTCCTTATTTTAAATGACTTAAAAGAAGCAAAAAAGGAGCTGCGTCAAATGTTGACTAATAAAAAGTTTGGGGATGCCAGCAAAAAGGTTGTTGTTGAAGAATTTTTAGATGGTGTTGAGGTAAGTGTATTTATTATAACAGATGGAATGTCTTATAAAATTCTTCCTGAAGCTAAAGACTATAAAAGAATTGGTGAAGGAGATACCGGCTTAAATACTGGAGGAATGGGCGCGATATCCCCCGTGCCATTTGCAAATAGAGAGTTTATGGATAAGGTTGAGAATCAAATTATTATTCCAACCGTAAAAGGCTTAAGAAAAGAAAATATTGACTATTCTGGATTTATCTTTTTTGGATTAATATTGGTAAAAGGTGACCCGTATGTGATTGAATATAACTGTCGTTTAGGCGACCCTGAAACTGAAGTGATTTTACCGAGGTTAAAATCAGATTTATTAGACTTATTTGATGGAATAGCTACAGATACTTTATCTGAAAGGGATGTTGAGATTGATCCTAAATCTGCAGGAACGGTAATGCTTGTTTCCGGTGGATACCCTGAAGAATATAAAGCTGGCGAAAAAATAGAAATAGGAGAGATACACGAAAGGAGCATAGTGTTTCATGCGGGAACAAAAAAAGAGAATGGTGAGACATTAACAAACGGAGGAAGAGTGCTCTCTGTAACTTCATTTGGCAAAGACATTGAATCTTCTGTGAAAAACAGTTACGCTACAATTTCAAACATTCACTTTAATAAAATGAATTTTAGAAATGATATAGGGAAAGATGTAATTAAAAAAGTAAAATAACTTTACTTTATTTGACCCGGAGTTTGATCAGCCTTTTTATTTAGTTTATGTTGGAGATACATCCAATAACAAGCTCCGCCAAACAAGATGAAGAGGTATAAAAGATTTGGCGTATTGCCTAACGGTTCAAGTATGTTTTCAAACAATGAAACAAAAAAATCTCTTAGTGGAAAAATTATCCAATCCATAATTTATAAATTTATAACTCAAAATTATAAAATAATCTTCATCTAGGTCTAAATAATACACAATATCTTTAGACAATATTAAAGAACGATGTTATTAAAAGTTTTCAAATCCAATAAAGTCATTGTTTTGGCAAGTCTACCTTTTTTAGGCTTTGCTCTTTTATTTCCATCTTTGAGCATAGAAAACAGCGCTGATATTCCTTCTGTTTTTTTAACCCTGCTTACGTTTTTATTGATATTAACAACTGCCTTAGTGCTTAATAAAACCGTAAATAACTCTGAGTTATTTAATAGGCCTTATTACCTCACGGCTTTATTTTATGTTCTATTAGCATGCTCTGCTGGTTCATTAATTTCATTAAACTTACTTATTATCAGTAATTTGTTTCTTTCTTTAGCAATAAGCAAGCTCTTTAAAATCAAAAGGCTGGCTTCTTGTAAAGGGTTGGTTTTTGACAGTTCTTTTTTAATTCTAATAAGTAGTATTTTCTATCCGCCTTATCTTATATTTATACTACTTCCTTGGGTGTCTCTTTCAATTATCAAAACATTTGATTTTAGAGAATGGATAATGCCTTTAGTTGCGTTTTTTATTGGTGCAGTTTATTTCAATGTTGTACTTGTTTTAGCTTCATCAAACCTAATGTCTATTTATTCACATTCTTTGTTTGGCTTTGAAAAAATAGCGCTAAATAATTTTTTTGTTTTTTGTTTTTGGCTCATTGCTTTCGGTTTAATTTTTGCTCTTTATTTTTTATTTAAATTGAATTCTAGTGCTACAAATAGATTTAAAAAATTAAGCATGGTACTTTTTATTACTCTATTATTAGCATCTATTATTTTGACTTATAATTTTTATAATGAACACTATCTTTTTGGGCTTTATTCTGTTTTTATTCCTGTTTCAATTGTTTTGCCATTTGTAGTTATTCATTCAGCTAAAAAGACCCTTATTGAAGTTCTGTTAACATGTACTTATTTATTGTTGTTAATTGCTGTATATACTGGTTAATAAGTTTGATGGTCTCTTTCATCAATATTATTTTATAAAAATTACATTTGCATAATCATTAAAAAAAACTCTATGAAATTTGGTGTTGTTACATTTCCTGGTTCAAATTGCAATCAAGACATGGTTTATGTTCTTAAGGAAAAATTAAATCTAGAAGTTGTAGAACTTTGGCATAAAGACACTTCAATTGAGGGTTGTGATGCTATTGTCCTTCCGGGTGGTTTTTCATATGGTGATTATCTTAGATCTGGTGCAATAGCAAGGTTTTCTCCTTTAATGAAGGAAGTGATTAACCATGCTCAAAATGGAGGCATCGTAATTGGTGTATGTAACGGTTTTCAAATTTTATGTGAATCCGGACTGCTTCCCGGGGCTCTTTTGCACAACAATAATCAAAAATTTATTTGTAAAAATGTATGGCTAAAGGCAGAGTCAAAAACGGCTAGATTAACAAAAAATCTTCAACCTAATAAAGCATATAAAATTCCTATTGCACATGGAGAGGGTAGGTATTTTGCCAATGAAAACACATTAAAAGATTTAAAGAATAACGATCAAATTCTCTTTAAGTACTGTAACGAAGCTGCTGAGGTTAACGAAAAGTTTAACCCGAACGGCTCTCTAGAGAGTATTGCTGGAATTTGTAATAAAAATAAAAATGTATTTGGAATGATGCCGCATCCGGAAAGAGCTGCAGATATTTCATTGGGCAATACAGACGGTTTGTCAATTTTTGAATCTCTTTTGAATACGATAAGCGCCTAACCTATCCTTTTTTATTTACTTAAACACTTGTAAAACAAGTTGTTAAGTGTTTGTTATGTTTTTTGTTGTGCTTTTTTATTAAAAAACTGTTTTTCTTTTCACTTTTTATTATTCTACTTTAGTAAGTAGATTTATTAATTCTAATATAAAAACTGCTATGAAGAATTTAATTCTTATTTTATTACTATTGCCTTTATTTGTTAATTCTCAACAGGTTGTAAGAGGAAAGGTTGTGGATAAAGAATCCCAGTTCCCTTTGCCTGGAGTTAATATTCAATTTATTAATGCAGCTTTTGAAAAAGGGGTTGCTTCTGATGTTAATGGAACGTTTAAAATGGAGGATGTTCCTCTAGGAAGACATCAGATAAAATTCACCTTTATAGGTTATCAACCACTTACACAAACCATTGTAGTTAACTCGGGAAGAGAGGTTATTCTTAATGTAGAAATTGAAGAATCTACGGAAACACTCCAAGAGGTCGTGATTTCTTCAAATAAAGAAAGAACGGTTAACAATCAAATGGCCATTATAAGTGCTCAACAATTTTCTGTGGAGGAAACGGAAAGATATGCAGGAAGCAGGGGCGATCCTGCAAGAATGGCTTCTAATTTTGCTGGTGTTAACGGGGCTGACGATAGCCGAAATGATATAGTAGTAAGAGGAAACTCTCCTCTTGGGGTTATTTATCGGGTTGAAGGGGTTACAATTCCCAACCCCAACCACTTCGCAATTTCTGGATCATCTGGAGGTCCGCTTAGTATTCTAAATAATAAATTCTTAGGTAATAGCGACTTTTTTTCTGGCGCTTTTCCTGCAGAGTACGGAAATAGCACAGCTGGAGTATTTGATTTGAAACTCCGTAATGGAAATGACGAAAAAATAGAAACTACCGCTCAAGTTGGGCTTTTTGGTGCAGAACTTTTAGTAGAAGGTCCGTTGTCAAAAAAAAGTGGTGCCTCTTTTCTTGCCATGTATAGATATTCTACAATTAAAATATTTAGCCTTATGGGAATTAACTTAGGCACTTCTGCTATTCCTAAATACCAAGATTTTGCTGTTAAAGCGAATATCCCCTTTAAAAAAGGTGGCAATCTAGCGCTTTGGTCAATGGGTGGCAATAGCAATATAGAGATCCTTGTAAGTGAACAAGATGCGAATGAAGTAGATTTATACGGTGAAAACACGAAAGATCAACGTTTTGGAACTGGAATGATTGTGAGTGGGGCCACATATACAAAACCTATTAACGAAAAAAGTTTTATTAAGTCCACTCTTAGTCTAAATGTTGAACAACAAAAATCAAATCATGACACCATAAATAGAGATTCGTTAACAAATCTAGTTGATGGAATATTTCCATATATGGCTTATGATTTTCTAACTACACGATTATCCAACGCGACCTCTTACAACAGAAAAATCAACAAGAAAAACACAATTAAATTTGGTTGGGTTGTTGATTATTGCAGTTTTGACTTTGTTGATAGCGTTACTACCAATTCTTCACTTCAAACTTATAGAAACAGATTTAACTCGAGTGGCTATTACATGATGGCGCAGCCATACTTGAGTTGGAAACACAAGTTTTCTGATGATCTTGTGCTTACGGCAGGATTAAGTAGTTTGTACATGTCGCTCGGTGGTGGGTTTTCGCCAGTTGAACCTAGGTTAGGAATGAAGTGGAACATTAATGCGAAAAGCTCACTTTCTTTTGGAGTTGGAAGACATTCTCAAACACAACCTTTATACACTAGGTATTACATTAACCCTGGGAATACATCACCACATAATGAAAATCTTGGATTAACTTTTAGTAATCATGCTGTTTTAGGTTATTCATATAAAATCAATCGCAATTTTGGAGTTAAAGCGGAAACGTACTACCAAGCGCTAACTGGAATTCCTGTTGAAACCACTCCATCTGCTTTTTCATTGACAAACGCTGGAAGTGGCTTTGCTAGAGTTTTCCCCGATACACTAGTAAATACAGGAACTGGTTATAACTATGGGTTAGAATTAACCATTCAACGCTACTTTAGTAAAAATTGGCACGCTATGCTGTCTGGGTGTATTTACAATTCTAAATATACTCCTAGTGATGGGGTTGAAAGAAACTCTAGCTACAACGGAGTATATACTGTTAATTTTCTAGCCGGCAGAGAGTTTAACTGGAAAAACAAAACGATTGGTATAGGAACAAAAGTTACTGCTGCTGGTGGGAAAAGATATGGAGAAGTTGATTCTACAGCATCCTCTCAACAAGGCGAAGTTGTTTTTGCTGACAATGGCTTTAATGAAAAACAATTTCGCGATTACTTTAGAGCTGACATTAAACTAACCTATAAGGTTAACAGAAATAAGGCAACACATGAATTGGGCATAGATCTTGTAAATATTTTTAACACAAAAAACATCTTGGGATATTCTTATGCGCCTACTAATTCAAATAATAATAATGGTGTTGTTGAAAATTATCAGCTAGGGTTCTTGCCAATATTTTATTATCGTATTGAGTTTTGATTCAATCTAATCCAAAGCGTTTATTTACTTTATTACAAATATCTCTTAAGGCAATTACGTTGAAAACGTATTTAATTAGTTTTATTTTTTTTCCTTCTTTAGTGTGTGCAATTAAATGAAAACTCGGAACACCATTATTTGTTATATTAGAAGGTATTACTTCAATAGTTTTAACATGACTTTTCAGTAACTCTTTTTCTTTTCTTAAGGATATTGGCTTAGTATAGTAAGACAGTTTATTGTGATAAACGTTCAAATATTGCTTATTAAACAATTTATTTAACCCCAATATAAAAATAGGTATCCCTATTGGGCTAAAGAGAAAAATAGAAAGAACGGTAAAAAGAAATCCAAAAATCAATAACCCGACTGCTACTGATTTCCGGTTATAGTTGGCAAAATAAATAACCTTATCGCTTATTAAATTACTTTGTAAAGAAAATGGGTACTCTTTTGACGGTTTAGATGTATCGACATTACCTAAAGTATCTTCCACTATGTTATCGTCTTTTAATACTCTTTCTATGTTGGAAACACTAAGTTGATTAAGTTGTTTTTCGTTAGTCTCATCTTTAATGTTTAAAAAAATTTCTATAATGTTGTCTAAAGCGCTTACTAGCTCGGGCTCCGATCCAGTATAAATAACAAGTTTATTGTCATTTTTAAAAAGGGCTATGAGCTTAAAGTTTACTCTTGACCCATTTTTTGTTTTAAACTCATTACGAGCCACCTCAAATCGATCTATATCTTTACATTTTAGTTCTGTTTTCGAAAATGAAATTTTATTAAACAAAACATATTTTCTGGCGATTTTTTCTCTATCTATTTCAAAAATTGTATCAACAAATATTGCATAGAAAGCTACTAAGTAAAAAACAAACATGAAATAGGAGAAAACGAAAGTAAATGGTATGAGAACAGCAAGTATTATTATTAATATAATAATCTTTTGTTTTTGATTTTTTAACTGCCCGCCATAGCCGATTAATTTAACATGTAACTTCTCTCTGTTAGAGTCATCATTTTCAATACTTAAATGACAATTTAATTTTGAATTGTATTCAACTATTAATTTTTCGATTTCAATTAATCTATCTCTTGAAGTTACCATATTAATAACCTAATGCTCAAATTATGTCTCCTAAATATACTCCTTATGGGGAACATTTGCACATATTAGTTTGTTTTTTGACGACCTGAGCTTAATTCGAATGTGACAACTAAATTATTAATATTGCAACTAAATAGAGGGGGTTATTGAAAAACTATTGTTTTAATTTTAGAATTAGGCGAATCAATAGTGCCATTACCATCTGTAGGATTTATATACATACCTAAAACAAATAATTGCTTTTTGGTATGTATTGCATTAGACCCATTAATAATTATAGCATAACCTTCTGCCCGTCCTAATTATAAATCATCATTAGGACTAATGTTGCTTTTGATTAGCTAACTGATGTTTCGTGTTAGAGTTATTTATTAATAATAAATAACTCTACTTGTCTTGCTGTTAAAGCTAGGTTTTTTGCAACCTCATGAGAAATTATTTTTTCAATTTTTGAGATCACCCTTTTTTTAAAAAATCCGGGAATACCTGGTATTTTATTGGGGTCTATCGAAAGGGTAAAAGAAATTAATAGTACTGTATTTTCTCCATTTTGCTTAAACGTATTTTCACCAACACAACTGTATAGGTTGTCGTATTTTATTGGAACTTCTGAAAATTCGCAAACCCAACTTTGTTTATTCCAAAAAGCTAGGTCATAATAAGACATGCAATTTGATGGAAGTAATTTTTGAATAGGTTTTGGAAACTTAATAGCTAGATGCCATAAATTTTTAATCCTAACTCCATCATCGCAACCTTCTCTGTTAATGACTTCAATTTTCTCTACAGAAGGCATAGAGGGAACTAAGTCTGTCAATTTATCTCTGTAGGTTTCCCAGACATCTTCTCTTTTAGCTTTTAATGAAATTTCTCGCTCTAACTTGTATGGCATAGTTGGTGATAAAACTAATTGAAAAAATATAATTAAAAAAACTAGCCGGTTTCAATTACATCATTTTTTTCAACCTACTTAAATTTGTTCAATATTTATACCTTTATCGTTAATTTTAATATATTTTCATGAAGGTTTTGGTTACAGGTGGTGCGGGG
>Ga0315322_10001648_pt1 | contig 17332 bp, 13 predicted proteins | sample M110021515metaG_FD_203461 | JGI IMG/M metagenome (GOLD analysis project Ga0315322, IMG submission 203461) | Ammonia-oxidizing marine archaeal communities from Monterey Bay, California, United States - M1 100m 21515 | ecosystem: Environmental > Aquatic > Marine > Intertidal zone | place: USA...
CATCAGAAAAAGGATCCTTGAGGGCCGCTATTCCATCAGGTTTGGCCTGGGCATTGGGTTCCCAAAACTTCTTTTCGGCATTCCACAGGAAGGTGTTCGGGCCAAACTCTTGAGCCAAGTCGTCATAATCGCCCCGGTAGTCCTTCCCACGCCAAATCACGGCCTCGGAAGTCTTTAGGTCATTAAGCGCGTTCTCAAGCGGGTTTTCGTCGTTGAGTCCGACGGGTTGGTTGTCGAGGAAGATGTCCCTGAAGGCACTCTTCTTGTCGGTGATGTCCTTCCATTGGGCTTCTTTCGTCGATTGGAGGATCGAATACCCATTGTCGACTTGTTCGTCGAGAAATGCGTTCTTCTGAGCCTTCTCGGTTTCCCACCCCATGTAAATGAAGACGGCCAAGCCGACTAATGAGAAAAGGCTGAGTAAACGAAAAATTACGGCTAGTGCATTCATAGGCAAATTCTGTTTTATACAAACATGGATTCGAATGCGTCCGAATGCAAACCGATTATTTTCAAGGTGACGCTAAGAGTATGCTCGAACCTGAAAAACTTGGGCACGGTCAAGCCCGTTGGCATCGGTCACCTCCAGTTCCAGTCCCTTGGTCGTGATCGGCGGAAATTCGTGCTTGCGATAGGCAAGCGAATTATCGGAGATTTCGAACAATTCCTTCCAATGCCCAACTTCATCCATGTAGAAGAACCTGTAGTTTTTGACGATTGAACTGATTCTTTTGCTTTGAAACTTTTCCGGGCGAGGGGGAAAGAGAAATTCGAGTGATCCGTCAAAAACCACTTCGATTGAGGAAATTTCCTGAGGCTTCTCCCAATGAAATTCGACGAATTCAGGGTATTTGAAGTCGGTTGGTTGCGAAATCCACAAATTTGGCAACCGGTCCGGACGCGCTTTGCCGTTGGTGAGGTTTTCCGGCAAGTAGGCTCTTTGCTTTGGGAATACCTCGATCAATGGAGCCGAGGAAGGAGCCGGTGCAAGGCTCGTTTTAGGTGAGAATTCGGAATACGGATTGGAAATGCCGGCTTTCGTCAACTTTTTTGCCTGATGAAAGAGAAGCCCGACCGGAGCGTTTTCCTGTTCGAAAATGCAAAGGGAGCCAGTGCAGGAAAACTCCAAAAAATGCCAACCGGGATTCTCTATGTTCGCGGAAAGGGGAATTTCGATCCATTCCGCCCCGCCTTTACTTAATTCGACCTCGACCCTGTTTAGGCAAGGTCCTGGAGCCGTGGCCGTAGTGAGTGAGGCTGAAAACAATCCGCATTGCATTTGGCAATCTTCCTGAACTTCCGCATAGAGCTTGATCGTGCGTACTTCAGGTCCATTTACCGGGAATTGCACGATGCCTCCCGTGCAGGGAAAGGGAGTTTTCTTGGTGTTCTTGCCAGTCGAGAATCCGTCAAGGGTCGAGGAAGCGACGACCTTGGAGTCAGGGATGAGGTCGTCAGGGTCTCGGGACTGTGAGACGGAGCACCTGTGGTTGGCTCGATGGAGTAATTTCCTTAGCTCGTCGACGTAACCGCTTTTGGCCATCGTGCGGGGTAGTCTTTTCATGCGGATGCAAGTGGATGCGCAGACGCCCGCGGCTTCTCCCATTTGAGCGGAGGTCGGAGGATGTCGCAAGCTTGCTGAGGCTCGACTTGTGCAGGAAGCGTGTCCACCGGCGAGGAGGAGGTTCTTGACTTTCTTGGAGTAGAGGCATCGCAATGGGATTTCGAACGGGTGGGGCAGGGCGACCTTTCCCCTGACCGAGCAGAGCATGGAGTCTTCGATATCCATGGGGGATCTGCCAACTGCTACGGAATCCGGGTACCTTCTTCCCTCTTCCAAATCTGCGGGTGTGAGCGTGAAGTCACCCGTCGCGCGGAACCCGTCCTGTTTCAATGCCACGGTGGAGAAATCCTCGATCACCAAGCGGGCCGAACGTTCGACTAGCGGTGAACGGTTTTTAAGGTAGTCCCAGGCAGCCCAAACGATCTGAGCTGAATCAGGTTGGCCTTCGATGGCATTTCTGCTGACCCACTCCACGTTGTGATCGCCAAGCAAATTTCGGTCGAGTGACTCCAGCAAGTCAAGCCTTGCGGCCAAACTATTGTCTTCCCAGCGCAATCTTACCCACTCCGGACATTCGAAGGGAATTTCTTCCTTGAGCTCGCTTATCCTCATGCAAGTTGCAAAACGGGTTTCGATGGGTTTGTCACCCGGATCGTCCGAATACTCCAAGGAATCAGTCCCTTCCTCTCCAGGTGCATTTGCCATTCGGGCGAGGGCGCCGGTTCCCGTGCAATCAATGAAGTATTGCCCCTTGAAGAGAATCCGGTTGCCATGCTTTTCTGAAATAGCCGAGATCGATTGAATTTTGTTCCCGTTGCCGTCCAACGACGCTTCAAAGGTTTGGATGCCCGTAAAAACATCCAGTCTGTCCTGACGGGAGACCCAATTCATGATCGCGCGGTTTTGCCCTGCATAATTCCCCTCGGTGTTCTCGGCAAGCAGGTTGAGGAGAAGCTCGTCAAGTATGCCTCCCTCCCTTTGGTAGACAAAATTCGAGCCCCCTCGGTGGTCTAGTGGAAATCGAGTTTCGCCACCTATGCGTCCACCGAGAAAATGACGAGCCTCGATCAGTTTGACCGTTGATCCGGATTTTGCGGCCGAGACGGCTGCGCAAAGTCCGGCCAACCCCCCTCCGACCACGATTATGTCAGCTCTTTCGGAAATGGTTTTCATGAGTTTGTCCGAAATTTACAATTCCCAAGCTAGAGGTTTCAAAAGACATGGCTTGAAATGTTTCTAATAGTAAGGATTAAGTTTTGTTAATACTGACGGTGCAGATGCTTTGATGTTGTCAGAACTTTACATGAAAAATAGTAATAACTGCGTGGTTTCAACACTGTTATCAATTTGTAATGCCCAATCGCCCAATAATAACGCTTACTAATGCCAGTCAACCTTGCCCGCAATGGTCGGACACATCCGTAGGAAACTGATTTTATTCCTGCCAATCTCGCCCAACCTTTCTTAAACAAAATCCCATCTCATGCGTAACGTTTTTCCTCGCTGGTCAAACTCCGTACCCTTGAAGCTTATCATTGCTTTGGGCCTGACGGGTGGGGCGCTTGTTGCCGGGATCACTTATTATGCCACCCAAGAGTGGACCCGAGTTGGGTATCAACCCACTCAACCTGTTTCCTATGATCACGATTTTCATGCCGGTGAATTGGGATTGGACTGCAGGTACTGCCACCATTCGGTTGACAAGTCGCCCAACGCGAGCATCCCTTCCGCCAACGTTTGCATGTCCTGCCACAAGACCATCAAGGCGGACTCCCCTTTGCTCGAGCCCATTCGCAAATCTTATTTTGGCGAAGACGCGAACAAGGACGGCCTTCTTTCCGAAGGCGAAGATTTGAACGGTGACGGAGTGCTCAATCCCGGAGACCCCGTACCGTGGGTTCGAATTCACAAAGCGCCCGATTACGTCTATTTCAACCACGCCATTCACGTCAACCGGGGCGTCAGTTGTGTCGAATGCCATGGTCGGATTGACCAAATGAAAGAAGTGCACCATGCCAAGTCCCTCAGCATGTCCTTCTGCCTGAAGTGTCATCGTAACCCTGAGCAGAACTTGCGACCCATGGGTGAAGTCACCAATCTGGCTTGGGGTTCCGGAGGTTCCGTAGAGCCAAGCGAATTGGAAGGCATGAGCGCCAAGGAGATTACGGACCATATGAGGGTTTCCCAGGAATCCAATCCCATTCATGCCCATGCCGGAGTCGATATTCGCAAGAAATGGGGAATCAATCCACCACTTAGCTGCACGGGATGCCACAGATGATAAGAGAAAGCAATTCAGAGGTTTCAGGCGACTCCATGGTTTCCGGTAAAAAATATTGGAAAAGCTTGGACGACCTTTCTGACACTCCGGGCTTCAGGTCTTGGGTTGAAAGAGAATTCCCGCAAGGCGCCAGTATGCTCGAAGGAGTGGAACGGCGCGGATTCATGAAGGTCATGGCTGCATCCTTTGGCTTGGCCGGTCTTGGGATGACAGGATGCAGGCGTCCGGAGCAAGCGATTCTTCCCTATGGCAAAAGCCCTGAAGAACTCATTCCCGGTGTCCCGAACTATTACGCCACCTCCATGCCTACGGCTCAAGGGAACATCCCCCTTGTCGTGGAAAGCCATTCGGGTCGTCCGACCAAGATCGAGGGCAATCCCAGTTACCTCAGTTACGGCGGAAGCACTGACGTTTACGCACAGGCAAGTGTTTTGGAGCTTTACGACCCCGACCGGGCTCGTGGAAGTTTTAGAAAGAACAAGGGCGGCGATGGTTCCGTGACTTGGTCGCCGGCTGACACTTCGTCCCTAGTTGATGAGGTTTCCAAGTGGGTTGAGTCTGGCAAGACCGCCGTTTTGTCCGACCGTTCCTTTTCGATTGCCCGTGGCAACTTGGCGGATCAGCTCGGAAAAAAGGGGGTTGAGTGGTTCGAGTACGATGCAATCGATCTCCTTCAGCCCGAAAAGAATTTGGCCAAGGGACTTGGGCTTTCGAGTAGTCTTCGTACTTTGCCAAGCCCGGGGAAAGCGTCCCGCGTCGTTTCGCTGGATAGTGACTTTTTGGGATACCGTGAGCCCTATGCTCTCGCCAATACGCGATCCTTCATGGCTGGAAGGAGAATAAGACCCGGCTTGCCTGAAAAGGAGAGGAAGGAAGACATTGACGGAATGAACCGTCTCTATTCGGTCGAAGCCGATCTGACGAGCACAGGTTCCGTTGCCGATCACCGCCTGCGTTTGGAGTCCTCTCAGTTTGCGGCTTTCTCCTGTCTTCTCGCGGCCGAGGTTCTGACCTTGACCAAACACAAAGACAAAGCCCTGGTATCCCGACTGGAGAAGCTTGGTCAGGCAGCGAAGTCGCACGTCGATTGGATCAAGCCCTGTGTCGCCGACCTTTGCGCGAAACCCAAGGAGTCCCTCGTCCTTGCCGGAAGTCACCTTCCCGAGGAAGTCCAGGTCGCTGCCTTTCTGATCAATCAGTCTCTTGGGGCGATAGGCACCACGATCAATTATTTGCCCACGACCGACTATCCGGAGTCGATTACCTCCTTGGTCAAAGCGGTCGAGGAAGGCGAGGTCGAAAACTTGCTCATTGTCGGAGGAAATCCGGTTTTTCTTTCCAAAGCTTTCGTCAATTGGGAAGCTCTCGGAGAAAAACTCGAGAACGTCGCCCGCTTGGGGTATTCAATCGATGAGTCTTCCGAATTTGCCGATTTTCACGTCGGGCAGTCTCATTATCTCGAAAGTTGGGATCTTGCCCGAACTTGGGACGAAAAGGCCATCGTACCCGTTCAGCCCTTGCTTGCCCCGCTTTTCGATACGGTGTCGGATTTGGACATGCTTCTGGCTCTGGCGTCCTCCGGGCAGAATGCCCATGGCTTGGTCAAGTCCCTGCACTCCGAAATCGACGGTACCGAACCATTCGATGATTTTCTTCGTTTGGGGGCGCATAATTTGGAACCTTCCTTTTTCGAGGATTCTGTCGAATTAGGAAAGTATTTCGAGGAATTGAAGTTGGAGGGTTCTTCGCCCGGGCAAGGCAACTTGGATCTTCTTTTGGTTCCCGATTTCCATACTTGGGACGGTAGGTTCGCAAACAATGGATGGATGCAGGAATGTCCACATCCCATAACCAAGCTCACTTGGGACAATGCGATTCTGATCAGTCCCAAATTGGCAAAAAAGCTTCAGGAAGACGATGCTGACATCTCCCTTCTTCCCAAACCCACCATGCTTAACAAGTCTGGAGAGATCGCTCCAGACAACGCAAACTTTGAGAATGGCAAGCAGAAGGCTCCGGTTGTCCGAATCGAGTTGGGCTCGGGTCTGCACATCGAGGGTCCCCTCTACGTTCAGCCTGGGTTAGCCGATTACTCGCTCGTTGCTTCGCTCGGAATGGGGCGTGGCAAAACCGGAAGAGTGGGGGAAGGCACCGGTTACGACGCTTCTTCAATTTTGAGCGAACCAGGAAAAAGGCTTCTGACCGGAGCCAAGATCAGCCAACCTGGTGATGAATGGACTTTCAAGATACTTGCCAACGTTCAGGAGCATTGGTCTATGGAAGGACGGGCCATCGTTCGCGAGGCGAACGCCGAGGATTATTTGGAAGATGAGGATTTTGCCCAACACATGGGCGTCGAGTCACACTCGCCCCCCATTTTCGGTAAGGATCAAGGCAAGGATCTTGCCTTCAAGTCCCAAAGCACACCCCGTGGAAACTCCTCCTACGATCACCCTGATCATACTCACGGATCTTCGGACGTGAAGGGTCTTCATCAGTGGGGAATGGCTATTGATTTGTCCCAATGCACCGGCTGCAGCGCCTGTGTGGTTGCCTGCCAAAGCGAGAACAACATTCCCGTGGTTGGAAAAGACCAAGTACTGCGGGGCAGGGAAATGCACTGGAACAGACTCGACCGTTATTACAGCTCGACCAAGAGGGACGGAGCCGAAATTCCTTCCGACGTGCAAGTTTCCTATCAAGGTATCGCATGCATGCACTGTGAGACCGCTCCTTGCGAAAGCGTTTGCCCGGTAAATGCTACGGTTCATGATGAGGAAGGGCTTAATGCGATGGCCTATAACCGTTGCGTAGGCACGAGGTATTGCGCAAACAACTGTCCTTACAAGGTGAGGCGGTTTAATTTCTTTGATTGGAACAAGCGAAACATCAACGAATTGTACCAAGGCCCATTAGGAGAGGAGAACGATCCGCTTCCGGCCATGGGCAAGAACCCAGACGTTACGGTCCGCATGCGAGGCGTAATGGAGAAGTGCACTTACTGCGTTCAGCGCATTCAAGAGGCCAAGATACAAGTCAAGGTGAACGCCCAACGCGCAGCCAAGTTAGCCTCCGGCAAGGACGGCGCGGATCTCGAACTTTCAGAAAAAGACCTGAAGGTGCCCGACGGTACGATTGTTCCTGCTTGTCAGCAAGTCTGCCCTTCGGATGGTGTTGTATTCGGTGATCTATCGGACCCGGAGAGCAACGTAAGCAAGCTTCAGAACGATCCGCGCAATTACGCGGTGCTTGGATACCTGAATACCCGACCCCGCACCACTTATTTGGCCAAGATTCGCAACCCCAATCAAAATATGCCCGACTTTGCGGAGGAACCGCACTCGGCTCGCGAATACCACGACAAAGCCCATCCCGTACATCACGATGAAGACGGCCATGGCGAGCCCAAGAATGGGGGACATCACTAAATGAGTTCCGTATCCGATACGGAGTCTGAAGCGCCGGCTATCCTTGAGAAGGTAAACCCTGCTCCGTGGAAAGAGGAGCCCCTAGTGCTCAATGGCAGAAGCTTCCGTTGGGTTACCAATAAGATTTGCGGAATCGTCGAGGCGAAAACCCCGACTTGGTGGTGGTGGTGTTTCATTACGGCTCTTTGCGTAGCCAGTTTTACCGGCATGGGTCTTTTTTATCTGGTGTCTACCGGAGTTGGCGTATGGGGAAACAACAACCCCGTAAACTGGGGTTGGGCCATAGTGAATTTCGTTTTTTGGATTGGTATTGGTCATGCGGGAACCTTGATATCGGCGATTCTCTGCCTGCTTAAGCAAAAGTGGAGAACCTCGATCAATCGCGCATCCGAGGCTATGACGGTTTTCGCCGTTATGTGCGCCGGTATTTTCCCGTTGTTTCACGTCGGGCGGGTTTGGTTTGCCTGGTGGTTGTTTCCTCTCCCCAATTCGAATGAGATCTGGCCTCAGTTCCGAAGCCCATTGGAATGGGATGTCTTTGCGGTCTCCACCTACTTCACTGTCTCAATTTTATTCTGGTACATGGGGATGATTCCGGATTTGGCCGTCATCCGTGACCGGGCCAAGGAAAGATGGAGGAAAATCCTCTACGGTGTCTTTGCCATGGGTTGGCGGAATGCCAATAATCACTGGCGCAATTTCGAAATGGCCTATTTGCTCCTGGCCGGCCTTTCCACGCCGCTCGTGCTTTCCGTGCATACGATCGTGTCCTTTGACTTCGCGGTGGCCAATCTTCCTGGCTGGCATACGACCATTTTCCCTCCCTATTTTGTTGCCGGAGCCATTTTCTCGGGTTTCGGCATGGTGCTGACTCTTCTTCTGCCATTGCGTTCTGTGTTCGGTCTGCATGACCTGATCACGCAAAAGCACGTGGATAATATGTGTAAGATCACCTTGGCTACGGGAAGTTTGGTCGGCTATGCCTATTCCATGGAATTCTTCATCGCATGGTATGGTGCCAATTCTTACGAAGGTTTTGCTTTTATTAACCGGGCATTCGGCAACTATTGGTGGGCGTATTGGATCATGGTGTCCTGTAACGTTATATGTCCCCAGTTATTCTGGTTTAGAAAAATCAGGGAAAACCTACCGTTGGTCTGGATCATTTCGATCTTCGTGAACATAGGTATGTGGTTCGAACGGTTCGTCATTGCCAACACGACTCTCTCCCGGGATTTCCTTCCCTCCAGTTGGGGCTACTACTCTCCGACAATCGTGGATATCTTTACCTTTGTGGGAACGTTTGGGTTCTTTTCCGTACTCTTTCTTCTTTTCCTTCGTTTTCTTCCCCTCATGCCGATGGCCGAAGTCAAGTCTGTCATGCCGGCGGCTGATCCACATGGAGGAAAGCATTCGTAATTTTTCATGAGCGTTGCAACCGACATTAAGTACGGAGTTTCCGCCACCTTCAATTCTGCCAGCGAGCTTTATGATGCAGCTGGTAAAGTTCGGGAGGAAGGCTTCTCCAACTGGGAATGCTACACACCCATACCCGTACATGGGCTTGACGCGCAAATGGGAGTGCCCAGGTCAAAGGTTCCCTGCTTTACTCTGGCCGGAGGAATTACCGGCTTTACGACAGGAATGTTGCTCGTTTGGTATATGAACTCATTCGATTATCCTTTGATAGTCGGAGGCAAGCCTTTCTTTAGTCCGATTTATCCATTTCCTGTATTCTACGAGCTTACCATTTTGTTTTCTGCCTTTGGCACGCTGTTCGGGATGTTCTTCCTCAACCGCTTGCCACGTCACAATCACCCGGTTTTCGAACACCCCAATTTCGGAAGAACAGGGGATGACAAGTACATGATCGTCATCGAGGTCGAGGATCCGAAGTTCGATGATGACGAAACGCAGGATTTCCTCAAGAGCGTCGGGGGCAAGTCCGTAACCATGATCCGGGAACCGGTCGAGTAGGGCAGATGAGATACTTCATTCCAATCTTTCTCATCATAATCGGTACGGTTGTATCGATCATGGGTTTTCGCGGCGATCTTTCCAAGAATACTCCGATCGAGGTATTTCCAGACATGGACAGGCAAGCAAAGTACAAACCCCAGACCGTCAACGAATTCTATAGTGACAGAAGAGCGGACAGGTTACCTGTCGAAGGAACGGTTCTTCGCGGAAACGGCTTGGCTCTAGGCAACGTCTTCTCTGCCGAACCGGATTTTGCAACAATCGAATTCAGAACAGGAAAGACGGCTTCGGGCGACTGGGTTGCTCAAATACCTGAGGAAGCCGGTCTGGACATGAGCCTGATGAGACTAGGCAAGGAACGCTACGACATACATTGCGCGGTGTGTCATGGCGAATACGGCAATGGCCGGGGACAAACAGCGCAATTTGACCTAAATCCCAAAAATCTCTCCGATCCGTCCAAGCCTTACTTGGAGCAAGGTGATGCGTGGGCAGACGGACGCCTTTTCAACGCAATTAGCATGGGTTCCGGAGTCAGTCCTCCAAAACCTTTATCTGACGACAACCCTCAACTGCAAACCGCCATGGCTTCTCAAATCATGCTTGGACTCAAGGATAAGCTGAGCCCGCGTGAAAGATGGGCAATCGTGCTTTACGTCAGAGCGCTTCAATCCTACGTAAGCAACGCAACCAATGAAGCCAAGGAGGACAAAGGATCGTGAGTGCCGACGAAGCCATCGCCCAATCTGCTGCCCCTGGCGTCTCGACTAAATTGTTAGGGGGAGCCGCACTCGGACTGGGAACTGGATTGGTCGGATTGATGATGGGGCTGCAAACCGGTGACAAAGCGCCGTTTCTCGGTTGGCTTTGGGGGTCGGCCTTCTGGTTGAGCATAGCGATCGGAATGCTCATGCTCGTGATGATCTTCCGCGTTTTCAATTCCCAGTGGACGCCTGTCGTAAGAAGGCAGCTTGAGCATGGCTTAGCCGCCTTTCCCTGGTTGGGTTTGTGTTTTGCTCCTCTTTTGTTGATCGCTCTTTTTGGTGGGGAAAACGCAGGTATCCTCTGGTCTTGGGTGAATCCCGAGAACTCTACCTATTCCCCCCCTCATTTGCAGGATTCCGCAGGAGACGCCCTTACCGTTGGCAAGGACGTTTTGTACGAAAAGAAATCCGGATACCTAAACCTTTACTTCTTTGCCCTGCGCATGGTTCTTTATTTCGGGGTTTTCTGCGGGCTGAGCTATTGGATGCGCAAAGTGTCTTTCAACCAGGACAAGGACGGTGATCCGAACTGGACCCACCTGGGCATGAAGATATCCGCCGCAGGTATTCCCGCCGCCGCGCTTGCTCTTACTTTTGGCGCCTTTGACATGTTCATGAGTTTGGAGTACCAGTGGTTCTCGACCATGTATGGCGTATGGTTCTTTGCCTCCGCGATGAGGGCTGCTCTTGCGGTGACGATCATCGGTTGTCTTTACTTGTCGACCAAGGGATGCCTGAAGGGGCTTTACAAGCAAGCCCATCAATACGACCTTGCTTGTCTTTCTCTGGCCTTCACGGTGTTTTGGGCCTACATCAGCTTCTCTCAATATTTCCTGATTTACAGCGCGAATATTCCAGAGGAAACCTTTTGGTACACGATACGCGAGATCAACCCTAATACAGGTGAGCGTTCCGGGTGGTTTTGGGTAAGCATGGGTCTCATTTTCGGACACTTCTTCTTTCCATTCCTTTACTTGCTTTTCTATCGTAACAAGATCGTAGGTCCGCGCCTAATCTTTATCGTCTGCTGGATACTGGTCTTTCATTTGCTCGATCTCTATTGGAATATCATTCCTGGTCGGGAAATTATCCCCGGTGTTGCCGTAGGCTTTGAGGCAAGGCCTTTTTTAGGGACCCATCTCTTTTGGGGGCTGGCAACTCTAGTCGGAACCGGATGCCTAAGCGCTTGGGCCGTGCTCAGGAGTTATCAGTCAAAGGTAGCGGAGGACATCCCCATTCGCGACCCCCGTATTCTCGACTCGATCAACTATCATGAGTGATCCGAATCTTCAACGGGCAGACGGCTGCAGTATTTTCGCAACTTTGATCGTTGCCCTGATACTCTTGCCTGCGTTCTATTTCATCCAAAAGGCTATTGACGCGGAAGCCCCGCCAGTTGCGACCCAGGACGTCACTGACGAACGAATCAATAAGATCAAGGCTTACGAGGCTGAATCCGGTGAATTTGGTAATGCAATCAACAGCTTTTATTCAGAACGGAATTCTTCCCTTGAATCAGTGATGCAACAAGTCGTCGATCAATACGAAACCAACCGAACCGCCCCCTGATCCTGTCGTGAAAGATTCATCAGAAAAAATCATCGATAAATCCGGGAGGATAGTTTTGTCCTTTTTCGTTGCCTCGGCCGGTCTTTGGCTTCTTGCGGCAGCCTTACTTGCCTACCTTGCCGCGGCCAAGCTTACCGATCCTTTCTTTTTGGCTGGTTATGAGTTCCTTACTTACGGGAAGGTCAAGATCGCTCAAGCCAACGCCTTTGTCTACGGGTGGGGTGGAAATGCCATTTTCGCAACCACCCTTTGGGTTCTGGCCCGCCTTTCCCAGGCTGAGATCCGGGGTCGGGCCTATCTTCTCTTTGCCGGCACCCTGTGGAATTTGGGGATTACCTTTGGTTTGCTAGGAATATTGGACGGACACATGAATGCTCATGAAATGCTGGAAATGCCTACGGCTGTCTGGCCTGTCCTCTTCATTTCCTACTCGATCATTGCCTTTCTCGCCTTGGTCATCCATCGATCCCGCAAGCATTCCGAAACCATCGCTCCCCAGTGGTTTATTCTTGCCTCTCTTCTCTGGTTTCCCGCTTTGTTTCTGATCGCATGGAACGGACTCGAATTCAACCCTGCCCGCGGAACCCTTCAGAGCGTTCTTTCCATGTGGTTTGGCCAAAGTCTCATTTGGCTTTGGCTTACGCCTATGGCACTTGGCATTGCCTACTACATCATACCTGCCATTATGGGTACGGCCATAGACAAGTACTACCTGGCCATCTTCGGTTTTTGGTGTATCGCTTCCCTAGCTCCATGGTCTGTAGTTCATCATCTCGAAGGAGGTCCGGTTCCCATTTGGATACCTGCAATCGGTACGGTCATGAGTATTGCCATGATTTTCCCGATTGCGGTCGCTTCGACTAATTTTCATGCAACCGCCTTCAAGAACATCGCCAAGGTATGGGACAGTCTTCCTCTCAGGTTTGTCATTTTCGGGACTCTTTCCTATACCATTTCCAGTTACATCGGGGTGATTTTCTCTTTGCCTGCCGTAGCCAAGTTGACGCAATTTTCAATCATCAATGAGTTTCATTTCAATCAGCGGGTTTATGGTTTCTTCAGTATGATCATTTTCGGAATCGTATACCACATGCTGCCGAAGATAACTGGGCGAGAAATTGGAAAGAAAGCGAAAACCTTCCACTTTTGGACTTCGGCCTTTGGGGTGATGATGCTCCTGCTTGCTTTTCTCATTGGCGGATTGACCCATGGCGTTCTGGCCCAGCAACCTTCTCTTGACTGGGCTTCATCGGTCATCTCTTCCGTCAAGCCATACTTCCTCATCACCAAGATTGCCTTTGTGATTCTGGGTCTTTCGCAACTTGTTTTCGTTATCAATATATGGAAAGTGATATTCCCGAATCCTTTCGCATCTTTGCTTGATTCCTCCTCTGAGTCAGAAGGGAAGTCTGCCTGATGAACAATATTTTCAAATTTGCTGCCGGAATCTTCGCCACTCTTGGTTTTGCATGGCTTGCTTTTGTCGTCGGAGCAGGAATGCAGTTCGGCGATCTTTCTCCGGAGGCCGAAAGGCTTGAGGATAATGGGTCCAGACCGGAGGGAGTCGATCTCTTTCCCCTCGCATTGTCGGGCATGGCCCAACAGGGAGCGGAGGACTATCTTGCGTTGGGTTGCATGACTTGCCATACCCAACAGGTTCGCTTGGTTGATTCTGGTTTTGACGTTGAGCGTGGTTGGGGCGAACGTCCGTCGATGGCCCGTGATTACGTTTTGCAAGATCACGTAATGATCGGAAACACGAGGATCGGTCCCGATTTGGCAAACCTTGGTCTGCGCGAACATTCGGACGTTTGGCTACACCAGCATCTTTTCGAGCCTCAGTCCTTGGTCCCCGAATCGATTTGTCCGCCGAGTCCGTTTCTTTATGACGTTATCAATGGGGAAGCCGAAGGGTCCATGCAGGTATCTTCATCTGAGGACGATGAAGTCCGGCATGTTTTCCCCTCGTTACGAGCTAACCGCATCGTAGCCTACCTGCAGGCATTGAAGCAAAACTACGAATTGCCCGAAATGTCTTTTGTGGAAGACGACTCTGAATCCGTAGGCAATGAGGTTCTTGCGGAAACTGATGTTGTGCCTGCGTCACCACGGGTTCTTCTAGCTCAGCAGATTGATTCTGGTGAGAAGATTTACACGAATTTCGGTCCAGGTGGCGGGTTGTGTCTCACTTGCCATCAGGCATCCGGCCTCGGCGTACCTGGTGCGTTTCCTCCGCTTGCCGGATCGGATTGGGTTCTTGGTGACAAGGACAGGTTGATCAAGATTTCAATGTACGGCCTGACGGGGGAAATTGAAGTAAACGGCGTGAAGTACAACAACACCATGCCTCCTCCTGGAAATCCCCCCGGAAGCTTAACGGATGGTCAGATTGCTGACGTTCTTACTTATATCAGAAACGCATGGGGCAATTCGGCTTCCCCAGTTTCTCCTTCTGAAGTTGCTGCAGTACGGGCAAGCGTCAAGGGACGCGATTCCATGCAAATGTGGACTGCAGTGGAATTGTCAACCAACTCAAAACCCGAAAATGACTGAGAAGACAAAAAAATCAGCAAGCGGATCCGAGGGGATGAGCGATGACGAGATGATCGAAGTGCATGCCGAACTCAAGCGAGAGAAGCATCCTCCGACAATCGGATTCCTTCATGCTCCCTTGATTTTCGTATTTATGTTCGGGTGCTTGATTTTCGTTTGCTCCATCCAATTGGCCCATTCTACCAATAAGTTTGCCTTGCATCCGGAAAAGGAAGCCGTCGATCTCACCCCTGAGGAAAAGGAAGTCATCCGTCTCGAGCGAAAAATCGAGTCTGGAGAGAAGGTTTTCAAGCTCAGGTGCGCATCCTGTCATCAGGCAAATGGATTGGGCATTGCCGGTCAATTCCCTCCCTTGGCTGAATCGAAGTGGGCGACCTCGGACCCGGGGCTTATCTCGAAGATTATCATCAAGGGGCTTAAGGGCGAAATTCAAGTCAAGGGACAAACCTATGGATCAAACCCCGCCCAGAATATGGTTGCCGTGCCGATTAACGATCGTGAGATCGCAAACGTCGTGACCTACGTTCGTCAGGCTTGGGGTAACGAAGCCACTGAGGTGTCGGAAGATGAAGTGTCTGGCTTTCGGGCTGAATCCTCGAATCAAGAGGGACAATGGACGGGCGAACAGCTCCGGACCATCTATTCATCGGCTTTCGCCGAATAGCAATGGCTTGAGGCATCTGATTCGGGTTGAGTAATTTTTTCGATCCGTCAGAATCTCACTCGTTGAGAGTGAACGTCATATTTTTCCTTCCCCTTTTAGGCTGCTGTCTGTTGAGTGGCTTTCCTCTATGGGCGGACGAGGGCAATTATCCGGATAAACCGGAGTCTTTTTTTCCCGAACTTGCCAAAGTGCTTTCGACGTTACACGATGCCGCGCCTTTTTTGCTCGAGCAAAGAGAGTCGGTCAGGCAGGCCTATTCCGATCGGATAATTGCTGAGAGTTCAAAAGGAATCAAGTTGGGAGTGAGAGCTCAAGCCCATTCTCTGCAGGAGGATAGACCTGGGCAAGGTTTTGAGCAGAGCTCTCGGGTGCTTGGGTCCATTCACTTGAGGAAACCCCTCTATCATTGGGGTGCTCTTGAGGCGGCCAGCAGGGTTTCGAAGCTTTCCGAGCACAGCTCGAAAACGCGTTACTCTTCGTTGCAACGGTCTTATCGATCGAAAATACGAGGAGATTATCTTGATCTTATGATTTTGCGTTACGAGGAAGACTTGGCCCGGGCAAGTCTAGCTTTAGCTCGGGAAAACGAACAGGGTTTGATCAAGCGCCGCGAACTTGGGCTGATTCCCGACCTTACGGTTTACGAATCCACACTTTCGAGGCTCAAGCAATCGATCAAGCTTTCCGAATTGAGGAGGAAATCAAGTTATCAGGCCAGAGTTTTTCAAATGGAATCCGGTTATTCCGAGAAACTGACCTTCTCCAAGACTTCAACCTTCACTGATTTTTGCGAAAAGCATGCGTTCTCGGGGTCTGTTCCGCTCTTGGTTTCCAAACTGAGCTCGCCCGAACTCGCATACCTGCGAAACGAGATCGAGGTGGAAAGAAACAAGATTAAGATCGCGGAAGCCGACCTCAAGCCAAAGCTGGATTTCATCGGGGCCCTTTATCAGGACCAAGTTGATCTGCCTAATAGCAAGGAAAGCATGAGGCGAAATAATGTCATTGTTGGAATCGAAGCCAATTGGGCCCTATGGGATTCTTCCTTGAGCAAGGGGAAGCGGGAGTCGGCAAGATCTCGGAAGAGAATGAACGAAATCAGTTTGGAAAGGAGTTCCCGGGCACTTCGTCTCATGGTTGAGGATCTGCGCAACCAGATTTCCAGCTTGGGACAGGAAATCGACGTCAACCGTCAGTTGGTTAAGGTTTCGGGAAACCGTTACGAAAAGAGTATTTTAGAGTTTCAGCAAAACCGAATTACTCCAACCCTTCATTTCGAATCCCGCCTTACCTTGGATCAATCGAAACTTGACCTGGCCAAAGCTGTCAGTCAGTACCTCAAAGTTCGTGATCTTTACGACGAGCGGACTACTTTTAAGAACAAGTTGAACTGAATGAGATGACCCGGAAAATCCTAACTCTTGTCCTTGTGGTCGTAGTTGCCGGTTCCGCTTTCTGGGCGTTCCGAAATGACTGGAAAACGGATGCCTACGTTACCCTGGTTCGCAAGGGCGACATTCGCGACTCCGTGACGGGGAACGTGCGGGTGCTTGCTGAATTCAGCTATGAGCTCAGGTCCGAGGCTCAGGGAGAGGTCAAAAGCGCCTCGCTTCTTCCCTTTGGCAGACCCATCGAGATCGAGGCCAACCAGACGCTCGTTCAACTGGATACCGAAGAACTAAGGCGGAGCCTTGGCCAAACCCTCTTGGACAAGAAGAACTATGAAGACAGGAAGGGGGCGACCTCTCCTGCAGCCATTCAGTTGGAACTTGAAGAGAAGGAACTGAAGGACTTGGAGGTGCTTGCCAAGGAAAGATCGATTGCAACCATCGACCTGCAGAAACAGCAAAACCTCATTCTCAGATTGCGGGCTCAACTCGCGCAGGAGAAGTTGGAGTTCGAGAAGGAAGGAAACATGCTCAAGAAGACCTTGGAGAACCTGGAAGCAAGGATGCAGAAAACCATGGTGAAAAGCCCGATCGATGGAGAATTCGTTTCTTCTTCGATTGCCCCTGGAGACATGGTTTTGGCTGGCCGTGTTCTTGGGCGGGTTATTTCTCATTCCCGCTTGATCGAGGTTTCCCTGAACGAGGAAGATTTCGATGGCATGAAAGAAGGTCTTTCCGCCGGGGTAACCTTGTTTTCTTTTGGTAATGAAGTATTTGGCGCGAAAGTCGATCGTCTTGCCTCCATGGTTGACCCTAAAACCGGTCGCCGCAAGTTATACTTAAAGTTGGATTCCGAACGGAAGTTGCCCGCAGGAGGCGCGGGACGTGCGGAAATCATCAAGAGCGTGCGCAAGCAAGCCCTGATCATTCCCCGAAAGGCCTTGATTGGAAACGCCGTCTTCGTTGAAAGCAAGGGCGTGATCAAACTCCGGGAGGTTCGTACCGGAGCGAAAAACCTCACTGAGGCGGAAATCCTGGACGGGCTCGAGGAAAAGGAGCGTGTGATCACTCGAACTCCGCATCTCTTCAGGGAAGGCCAAAGCGTAAGAAGCTCCCTCGTAGACCCCCGCTAGGGAGATTG
>Ga0315322_10001656_pt1 | contig 17270 bp, 9 predicted proteins | sample M110021515metaG_FD_203461 | JGI IMG/M metagenome (GOLD analysis project Ga0315322, IMG submission 203461) | Ammonia-oxidizing marine archaeal communities from Monterey Bay, California, United States - M1 100m 21515 | ecosystem: Environmental > Aquatic > Marine > Intertidal zone | place: USA...
AACAACTGCCAAGTGACGGAAGTGAAATTGATCAAACAGCCGCATCGCACTATCGAGACCGTTATGGGGGCCCTGGTGGCGGGAGTGCGCGTCAACAGCCCACCTCGGAACTCGCTGAGCTCGGTCATTGAATCAGTTCTCGACTCGCGGCAAGGCCCCCAATACTCCCCTTCGGGATCGGCGAGTTTATCTAGTGGAAGTCAGAATATGGGAGGGGCCAGATACGAGCTTGCTCACCTGACTGAACGGCTAGGTCATAGCGCAAAGGCATCCCGCTCTATTAATAGCTACCAAGGGAAGCCTTAACAGCGCATCTGATGCCACGGACCCGTAAACTGCTTTCTTCCTGACTCCGCAAACTCCAAACGACTGCACTGCCATGGCCACCCCGGTCGACAATCCCGCCTATCCTGAGGTTCCCCCCTCACCCGATCTCCCGACTCTCGAGTCGAACACACTCGCTTCCTGGAAGGCCAACGGGACCTTCCAGCAGTCCGTTGAAAACCGGGATGGCGGAGCTAACGAATTTGTGTTTTACGACGGGCCTCCTTTTGCAAACGGCCTGCCTCACTACGGGCACCTGTTGACCGGCTATGTGAAGGACATCGTTCCACGCTACCAAGCGATGAAGGGCCGCCGCGTCGAGCGCCGCTTCGGATGGGATTGCCATGGGTTGCCGGCTGAACTCGAGGCGGAGAAAGAGCTCGGGATCCGCGGGCGCCAGGCGATCATCGATTTGGGTATCGACAAGTTCAATCGGACTTGCGAAAAGTCGGTGATGAAGTACACGTCCGAATGGGAATCCTACGTGACCCGACAAGCGCGCTGGGTGGACTTCCAGAACGACTACAAGACCATGGACAAGTCGTACATGGAGAGCGTGCTGTGGGCATTCAAGCAGCTATTCGATAAGGGCTTGATCTACGAAGGGCATATGGTGATGCCGTATTCGTGGGCCATGGAGACGACCGTGTCTAACTTCGAGACGCGCATGGACAACGCCTATCGGGAGCGCCAGGATCCGGCCGCAACCGTAGCGTTTGGCTTGCTACCCATAGAGGGGGAACCCGACCGAGTGGACGTCTTGGCCTGGACCACAACGCCGTGGACGCTACCGTCGAACTTGGCGCTCGCCGTTGGCGAAGCGCTAGACTACGCCGTGTTTGAAAAGGACGGTGGGTGGCTCGTCATTGCGTCCGCGCTAGCGGCCAAGTTTGAGAAAGAGCTCGACGGTGCCGAGCTAATCGCAACCTGGAAAGGCAGCGAAATGGTGGGGCGCAAGTACACGCCCCTCTTCCCTTACTTTCAAGATCGTGAAGGGGCATTCCGAGTCATCTCGGCGGATTTTGTCTCGACGGATGACGGTACGGGTGTTGTCCACCTAGCGCCGGGCTTTGGCGAGGACGACCAGCGCGTTTGTAAGGATGCCGGTATTGAGTTGGTTTGCCCTGTCGATAGCGCGGGAAAATTCACTTTTGAGGTTACCGATTACGACGGCATGCAAGTGTTCGAGGCCAACCGCCCGATCCTACGCCGCCTTCGGGAAGAGGGCCGCTTGTTTCGCGAGGAGAGCTATGTCCACAACTATCCACACTGCTGGCGCACGGACACACCGCTCATCTACAAGGCGGTCAGCTCTTGGTTCGTGAAGGTCACCGCTTTCCGCGATCGCATGGTCGAGCTGAATCAAGATGTGCGCTGGATCCCAGGTCACGTCAAGGACGGGCAATTTGGAAAATGGCTTGAGGGCGCGCGCGACTGGTCGATCAGCCGCAGCCGCTTTTGGGGTTCCCCCATACCAATCTGGCGGAGCGACGATCCGCGCTATCCGCGTTTAGATGTGTACGGGTCGATCGCCGAACTAGAAGAAGCTTTTGGCGTTGAAGTCCCCGACTTACACCGCCCATTCATCGACACCCTCACACGACCTAACCCCGACGACCCCAGTGGCAATAGTACGATGCGTCGTGTCGACGATGTATTGGATTGCTGGTTCGAGTCCGGCTCGATGCCATTCGCACAGGTCCACTATCCATTTGACAACAAAGACTGGTTCGAATCCCATTTTCCAGCCGACTTCGTCGTGGAGTATGTCGCACAAACGCGCGGTTGGTTCTACACCGCAATGGTGATGGCGACGGCTCTATTCGACAAGCCGCCCTTCAAGAACGTCATCTGCCATGGCGTGGTGGTTGACGAAAACAACCAAAAGCTCTCGAAGCGTCTCAAGAACTACCCCGACCCCACGGAGATGTTCGACACCCACGGCTCCGATGCGATGCGCTGGTACCTGTGCTCTTCGCCTATCTTGCGCGGTCAGGATCTGTCCGTCGACATTAAGGGCAAAGGCATTGCCGAGATCGTCCGTCTGGTCATCATGCCAATCTGGAATGCGTGGAGTTTCTTTAGCATGTATGCCCGCGCCGACGGAATCTCTGCGGAGTACAAGCCGGCACCTGCAAGTAATGCCCCTGTACTCGATCGCTACATCCTTGCGAAGACGCGCGAGCTAATCTCCGGCGTCACAACCGCAATGGACAACTACGAGCTCAGCACTGCTTGCGCTGAGGTGCGTGTCTTCTTGGACGCCTTCAACAATTGGTACATTCGCCGCAGCCGCGGACGCTTCTGGAGCCCTGTCACGGGGAACGCCGCAGTCGATGCAGAGAAGTTCTCTGCCTACGATACGATGTACACCGTGTTGCACATATTGACGCGTACCGTATCTCCTTTGCTGCCCCTCGTATCCGAGGAAATCTTCCTTGGCTTGGTCGGGCGGAAAGACGGAGCCAGCGTTCACCTGACCGACTGGCCCGATGCAAAAGAGCTGCCCGATGATAGTACGCTAGTGCGTGAGATGGATCTGGTCCGCGACGTCTGCACCGGCGCCCTCGCCGTTCGGAACGAAGAGGGCCTGCGCGTCCGCTTACCCTTGCAAAGCCTTACGATTGCTGGTCCAGGTGCATCCCAGCTTGCCGATATCGAAGGCCTGTTCGAGCTAGTGATGGACGAGGTCAACATCAAGAGCATTAGCGTGGACGACAACGTTGAGAGCCTTGGCCGCTACGAGCTCTTCGTGAATGCGCGCGCAGCAGGGCCGCGGCTGGGCAAGAACACCAAGGAGGTGATTGTTGCCTCGAAAAACGGCGCGTGGACCGACCTTGGCAACGGAAAAATCGAAGTTGCGGGCTACACCTTGGAAGGTGAAGAGTTTGAACTGCGATTGGTTCCGCGCGAAGGGTTGGATGGCAAGGTCACGCTTGCGATTCCCAGCAGTGGCGTCGTGATTGCGCTGAACGTCGTAACCACTGACGAGCTCGAGGCGGAGGGCATCGCGCGGGATGTAGTGCGCCTCATTCAGGAAGCGCGCAAAACTGCAGGCCTTGAGGTCTCCGATCACATTGACTTGAACTTAGAATTACCCGAAGCGACTGTCGGTGCGGTCCAAGCACATCGCGACTATGTCTCGAAACAGACGCTAGCCGATTCAATCTCCTTTGATGCGCCCGTCTCGGAAGGTAGCTTTTCCCACGAAGCCACGCTTCTAGGGCAGTCGATTTCGGTTCATGTGACTAGAATCGAAAGAGTGAGGTCCTAATCTAGCCTGCGCGCCTGCCTCTAGCCTCACTACGCTGGCAGCGCCGCACGAGAAGCGAACCATGGGTGAACTCAATGTCAGTGCATTAGATGAGAAGGGACAGCGGGAGTTCACTCGCGCCCTTCTAGATGACGTGCAAGCGCTTGAGCGCATGATTGACGAGGGACTAATCGAGACCGGCATCCAACGTATTGGCGCCGAGCAAGAGTTCTTCCTTGTGGACAAGGCCTGGCGACCTGCTGCCTTGGCTGGCGACATGCTCAACTTGCTCGACCCGAAGTTTTTCACCAACGAGCTGGCCACCTTCAATATTGAAGCCAACCTCTCTGCGCGCTCGTTTGAGTCCGGCGCCCTTCTCGCGATGGAGAAAGAACTCGACGAGTGCGTTGCCGCCGCGCGAAAAGCAGCTCGTGGGCTGGGTGGGGATATTGTTCTAGCGGGCATTTTGCCGACCCTGACTGACGAACACATCAGCATGGACTGGATGACGCCGGAGGCTCGCTACTTCGAGATGAACGACACCCTGGTCCGCTTGGCCAAGGGCAAATTTGAAACTCTCATCAAGGGCGTTGATCAGCTGCAGACAACCAGCGACAACGTCATGCTCGAAGCGTGTAACACGAGCTTCCAGATTCACTTTCAAGTCGCACCTGATCAGTTCGCTCGCATTTACAATTTGGCCCAAGCCGTTACGGCGCCCGTCTTGGCGGCCGCAGTCAATTCGCCGGTTTTGCTTCAGAACAGACTTTGGCACGAGACACGGGTCGCTCTGTTTCAACAATCCTTGGACTCGCGCCCGGACGCTCTAAAGAAGCGAGGGACTCGGACGCGGGTCAGCTTCGGTGACGGTTGGGTCAAAGAAGGCGTCCTCGACATCTATCGCGACGACATTGCGCGCTTCCGCAGCATCTTGGGGGCAGATCTGGGCGAGTCCTCCTTAGACATTCTAGACCGAGGGGAGATCCCTCCCCTGAAAGCGCTCTGCATGCACAATGGAACTGTCTATCGCTGGAACCGCGCGTGCTACGGTGTGGGCAGCGGCAAGCCGCACCTCAGGATTGAGGCGCGCGCGCTTCCCGCTGGCCCAACGCCTTTGGATGAAATCGCGAACGCGGCCTTCCTGTTCGGCTTGATGGCGGGGGTTGAAAAACATCATGGTGATGTAACCCAGGCCCTCCTGTTTGACCATGTGAAGGAGAACTTCACCAACGCTGCACGCTACGGGTTGAAGGCTCAGTTCCATTGGGTCAATGGCGAAGTCATTAGCGCGGGAGACCTGATCTTGGAGCGCCTTCTCCCCCAAGCTTCCGATGGTCTACTTGAAGTCGGGCTTTCTGAGCAGGAGGTCGAGCGCTATCTTGGCGTTATCGAGGAGCGCGTGCGCTCGGGGCGGACGGGGTCACAGTGGGTGTTTGATAGTCTCGATGCCATGGGGGACACGGGTACTAGTGATTCCCGGTGCCGCGCTCTGACCGCAGCCATGGCTGAGCACCAACAGAGTGGCAAACCCTGTCACACGTGGCCCATTCTCCATTCGCCTGCGACTAAAGACTGGCGCGAGAACTTCCGAACAGTCTCGCAGGTCATGATCCGTGATCTCTTCACGGTTCACCCCGCGGATCTTGTCGACTTGGCTGCGAGCTTGATGGACTGGGAGCACCTTCGGCACGTTCCCGTCGAGGATGAAGATGGCAACCTAGTGGGCTTGATTACATCGCGGCATTTGATGCGCTTCATGGCCAAAGGGACGACAAAAGACTCGGCGGCCGTCGCCGTTCAAGACATCATGCTGAAGGAACCCATCTCTGTTTCACCTAACCTAGGGATCATCCAGGCTATGCACTTGATGCGCGAAAAGCGTGTCGCCTGCTTACCGGTAACCAAAGACGGTAAGCTCGTTGGAATTGTTACGGAGCGGGACTTTCTCGATGTGGCTGGGCGCCTGTTCGAAGAACAGTACAAGAACGCAAGCGGCAAGACTACGGGAAGCTAAGAACGTGCGTTCGCCCTCGAACTCTTTCCAAAAGGTACCGCAGCAGGCCGTACCCTCAGCTTCATGCGATGACCGTGAGGTTGGTCGCTATGACTGCAATAGCCCGGGCCCATTGTTCCTAACTATTGGCGGTCTCCATGGAAATGAACCGGCGGGGATCGCCGCTGCCTCCAGAGTACTAAAGCGCCTTGAGATGGAGCAGATCCCCCTAAAGGGGCGCTTTGTGGCGCTTCGTGGAAACCGTCTTGCGCTTGCGATGGGGACACGATTTGTCGAGAGAGACCTCAACCGGGCCTGGCGTCCGAGTGACCTGAGAGGGCTAGAAGAGCGCGATCCAGAACAGGACGGCCCCGACGAGGCCGAGCTGCGTGACTTGGTCCAGGCCCTCTCTGCATTACACGTCGAGCCTTGTGGCAACGAAACACTCAGTGAGATCGTCCTGCTGGACTTGCACTCGACGTCCGGGCCAAGTACGCCATTCCTATGCATGGCCGACACCCTGCAAAACAGGCCAGTCTCTTTTGCACTCGAGGTTCCGGTCATCTTGGGTTTGGAAGAAGCCCTGGAGGGGACACTGCTCGACTACATGAGCGAAGCTGGACGCATCGCGATTGCGATTGAAGGCGGCGAGCACTCAGACCCCGCCACAGTCGACTGCCACGAGGCCGCCATATGGTGTGGGCTTTCGGCTTCCGGGTGCATCCAAGAAGATGCCCTGAGCGACTTGCCACAAATGCGTGAGCGGCTTCAAAATGCCGCCAAAGGCGCACCCCCAATTGTCGACGTTCGGCACCGGCATGGGACTAGTCCCGGAGATGGCTTTGTCATGGATCCAGGCTGGGCAAACTTTCAACATGTTGCCGGTGACCAAATCGTCGCCAAAGACGCAAGCGGCAGCATTCGAGCTCCACTTGCAGGACGGCTCTTGCTGCCGAGGTACCAGGCCAAAGGCAACGATGGCTTTTTCCTATCGATCGATGTTCGGCCGTCCTGGCTGACACTGTCGGCTTGGCTCCGCCGAAAAAGACTCGACCGCTTCCTGCACTTACTGCCTGGTGTGGTCCGCGTTGAGGGAGACGCACGAAAACTGCGCATCAACAGGCACCGAGCCTCCTACGGCGTCCGCCAGATCTTTCGCCTGTTTGGCTTTCGTCGCTTTCGGGAAGACGCGAAGGGCTATCTCTTCCTACGTCGCCCCGACAAATTGGATTCTTAGGACACGTCCATAATGGTGCAGGGGACGAGCGTGCGCAAGTGCTTCATCGCCGCCTCTGTATCGGGCGCCCATACGACCATAGCGAAGTACTCGGGTGCCAAGAAAGCTGGGTTATTCATGGCCGCTAGGACCTCACTCCAAGGCTCCCCAATCGCAATGATCGGAACCTGTGGGAGTTCGCCAATCATGATCGAGTTCCATACCAAAGCAAGCTCCACAAGCGTCCCCACACCGCCGGGCAGGACGATGACTGCGTCGCACATTGAAGTGACAAGCCCCAAGCGCTTGAGCAGCGTCTCGGTCTTCACCTCTTCGGTCACCCAGTCATTGGCACAAATGCCCGGTCGGAAGTTGATGATCGCCTCGCAGGTTGCACCCAAGACGCGCGCGCCCGCTTCGTTTGCACCACGACTGACAGCCTCCATGACACCGGCATAGCCACCTGTCAGGACGTCGAAGCCGCTCTCACCAAGGGAAGTGCCTAGGGCTTGAGCCTGGCCATAATCCGAACTCCCGGGTTTTGGTCCGGCAGAGCCGAACACGCTAATCAGGGGCTTTCGAGAGGATACGTTTGTGCTCGTTTGATCTTGGGGGGTCACCATGCCCTGATTGCACAATCAGCAGAAGCTCTTGGCAAGTCGCTTTGTATATTACTGCGACGATGTCCCTCCCACGGCTACGGCGCATGTTCATTGCGCTCCCTATTTTGTCTGCAACGTTCCTGATGTTCGGGGCGTGGAGCTTGCGCCGAGTAGGTGCCAACCGAGTGGGACTTCTCATGGCCGCAAGAGTTCAGCAGCTTTGGGCAAAGGTGACTCTTTGGATTCTCGGCGTCAGCCTCGACACAGAAGGCACTCCTCCAAAGGGGGCCTTCATTATCGCCGCGAACCACCTCAGCTACATCGACGTGCTTGTGCTCTCGGCCCTGTTTCCGAGTCGCTTCATCGCAAAGAGCGAGATCGCAAGTTGGCCCATTATTGGAACGATCGTCCACGTCTCTGGGACACTCTTCGTGAAGCGTGGCGATCGAAATGATGTCCCCCGCATGGTCGAGCGCATGAAGAACACCCTAGATGCGGGTGTCGGGATAACGTTTTTCCCCGAGGGCTGGGCGTCCCGTGGGTTGACTGTAAAACGTTTCCACGCGGGGCTTTTACAGAGCGCGGTGGCGGGGGACTTTCCCTGTTTACCGGTGGCGATCAGCTACACGACACCTAACTGCGAATATGCCCCAGCCTGGACGGTCGCCTGGTGGGGCGCTACGCCGATTTCAACGCACTTGCTCCGAATGATACGAGTCGGGCCGGTGATCGCCCGCGTGCGTTGGCCAGCAGAGACGGTCCGAAGGTCGGACCGCAAAGAACTCGCCAGCGCTCTCCATTCCCAGGTCTTGAAGCAGTTCATACCATTAGGACAGGACCCCCTTCCCCCCGTTCTTCCGGGGGATCCTCTGGCTTCCGAAGGTCTGGACTGAGAGACGCGTGAATGAAGAAACTGCTCGAAAGCCGATGACCGGAGGGCGCTTTTATACCCATTGCGCCGTATTTCACGTAACGCATGCACGATTTGCGGCCTAGTCGCTAGAAACGGGTTTGACCAAATCGAGATTTTCGTCGACAGTAGTGACCCGCCCTCTAGTTCCCCCAAGCCTTCTCTTCCCCGAAGAAGCCCCATGCTGTTTCCAAAAAGCGCTGCACTCGTAGCCCTCTTACTCACCTGCTGCGCCAACTCGTCTTTCGCACAGACGCCCTTGACGACAGAGCTCGTTACGAACGGCTTCACGAAACCAGTCGAAGCGATTTCGCCCCCTGGCGACTCCCGTATATTTGTCACAGAGCAGAACTCGGGCAAGGTCCGTATTTTTGACGGCACTAGCATCCTTTCGACGCCGTTCATCAACATTAAATCAAAGATCCTCTCCAGTGGAAATGAAGAGGGACTGCTCGGCTTCGCCTTCCACCCCAATTTCAACGTTTCCGGCGCAGTGGGCGAAGGCGACTTCTTCGTCAACTACTCGGCGAGTTCTCCACGACGATCGGTCGTTGCTCGCTACTCCGTCTCAACCGGAAACCCAAACATTGCGGACCCCGCCTCCGAGCAGATTATACTCTCCGTATCCCAGCCGTTTAGCAACCACAACGGTGGCTGCTTGCGCTTCGGTCAGGACGGCTACCTGTACATTGGTTTTGGTGACGGAGGCTCTGCAAACGATCCGTTCTGCAACGCCCAAAACCCCACAACGATGCTGGGAAAAATGCTTCGCATCGATATTGATGGCGGAACACCATACGCCATTCCTGCGGGGAACCCATTTGTTGGAAACCCGAACAAGCTGGACGAGATTTGGTCGATTGGTCTGCGCAACCCATGGCGCTACTCCTTTGATGCGCTAACCGGCGAGCTATACATCGGAGACGTTGGTCAAGGGCAAAGGGAAGAGGTCGATATTGCCGGCCCCGGCATCGCTAAATTGAACTTTGGATGGAAGATGATGGAAGGTCTAAACTGCTTCCAGACTAGCGGTTGCCCTGGCTCTGTTACACCGTGCAACGATCCCAGCCTCACCCTTCCGGTTGCCCAGTACAACCACGGCGGCTTCGGTGGCGGCTGCTCCATCACTGGCGGCGAGGTCTATCGCGGCTGCAAGATTCCCGACCTGTTCGGCACATATTTCTACGCAGACTACTGCAGCAACATCATCACCTCGTTTGACTTCGCCGGCGGCACGGTCAACAACCAAACGGTTCGCACGGGTGAACTTGCACCGGGCGGTGGCCTGTCGATCAACTCGATCACGTCGTTTGGCGTGGATGGCGACGGAGAAATGCTCATCGTCGACCAAGGCGGAGAGATCTATCGCATCATCGCGGCCGTTGCACCTTCGATCGTGGACTGCGACTCCAACGGAAAAGACGACGTCTGTGAAATCACGATGAACCCCAGCCTAGACGGCAACGGGAATGGTGTACTCGACGTGTGTGAACCCACATGCGGCTTCTCAACCTATGGCGTAGGCGCATCACCGACGAACTACATTGCTCTTTCAGGTGCAGGCTCTACGAGTGTCGGCGGCACCGTCCAGGTGATCTCGACGGGCGCACTGGGGAGCGTGGCCTACAACATGGTGACCTTGGCCCAAGCAACCTTACCCGCATTGGGGGGGATCATCCTAGTTGATAACTCCGTAGTCATAATCGCAGCGCTTACTGGGGTTTCCAGCGGCACCTCGACGTGGAGCGTACCGATTCCGATGAACCCCGCTCTCGTCGGCCTGAGTGTCTTCTTCCAAAGTGGTTCGCCCGATCCCGCGCAACCCGCAGGTTGGGCGCTCTCGAACGGCCTTAAGCTGGTTATCTGCCCCTAAGAGGGGCTCGACCAGAGCTTTGAATGAGCGCTCCTGCCTCTGCATACCGCATGGGGCGGGAGCGCCTCTTCTTGGTCGCATCTTTGCAGGACTCGGCCCTTTCCGTTAGTGTTGGGGCATGAATAAGCTCCACTTCATTGCTTCCCTTGCTGCCGCCTCCCTCCTGGCCGGATTTTCCCACGCCTCTGACCTAAAGCTCAATGGAGCAACAGCAGCCACCATTGCCTACGGCGACGCTTTTGGGATTGAACTTACTGCGAGTAGTGGAAGCGCTGGTCTTCCCTCCTTCCTATTCGCCGATATCGGGCCCGGTCCGACTTCGTTACTGGGCGAGGTTATCCCCCTCGATCTAAGCCCGCAGATGTTCGTCGTCTTCTCAGGAACGACAGACGCGACGGGAACATGGTCGGTGCTATTTCCAACGCCAGCCGATCCCGCAATCAGTGGAGCCATACTCTTCATGGGCGGCTTGGTTATCGACCCGAGCGACCCCAACGGTTTGGACTTCTCGAATGGAGCTGTGCTAAACATCGGACCGCCGGTTGGCGCAGGGGCTGACCAGGCGGGGCTAGTGGGAAGGAAACTCTCCCTAGATGGGAGTGGCGCTGCCGCAGCCGACGGAACGATCCCCCCCGGTGCGACGTTGCTGTGGGAGCTCATTCAAAGGCCAGCGGGCAGCATGGCGAGTTTATCGGTTAACGATAGCCTCTACCCGACGCTTATTCCGGACGTCCCAGGCGACTTTGTGGCCCGACTTACGGTCACCCAGAGTGGAGCCTCTAGTCAAGCGACAACCGTCGCCCACGCATGGGAACTGGACCTTGGATCCGGCATCGAGGGTAAGTACTTCCCAACCGCAACCACGGTTGTCACGGGAGCCTTGAAGGGCCCCGTTCCCGCATCCTTCACCGTCGATGGGACCCCAATTGCGATGGACGCCGCCGGCAACTTCGGGCCGATGGTGTTGAACCTCGACCCAACCGCCATTCTGGAAGGACTGCTCTTTGAGGTCACACACGTCGACGGCACCAGCGCGCGCGCGCGCCAAACCGTGGGCATAGGCAATCCGGGATGGGTCTCTTTTGGAGCGGCAAATTCCGCTGTAGCCCACCTGGACACCTTCGGCTTTGCGGCCCTCTCCAATGGTGTGGAAGAAGCGCTTGAGCAGACCGACTTGGCACAGTTTCTCACCAGTTTGCCCCCCTCGACAATTGCCAACCAAGAAAGGCTTTTTGGCTTCACGATTTTCTCGGCCATTATCGAATTCACGCAGATGACATTCGATACGAACCTAATAGTCACATTAGCGCCAAGCGCATCGGATGTGTTTGCGACGGCGCGCATGACAAACGTCAAGGTGGACTACGACGTGTGGGGGGAAATCCTTGAAATACCCTATTCCTTGAGTGGCGATTCGACATCGAGCTCAGTGGACATCACCGCCGATCTAAAGCTAAAAACAACGGGTGGGGCACTGGGGCTGGATGTCACAAATGTCAGCGTTGCACTGAACAACTTCCAGTTTGACCTCTTCGGTTTCCTTGGAGATTTCACGCAGCTGTTCCTGATTGAGTCCTGGGTAAAGGACACAGTCGTCAGCACGCTGGAGAGCGAGATGGGTGCTCAGATCGGCCCCGTTGTTCTCGAAATGTTATCAGCCTTTGAGATCACCATGGATCTTGCCCCAGAGCTCGGAATTAGCACATTGGTCGACCTCGACTTTGTGTCCGTGCAGCACAACGCGACGGGAGTCACCCTTGGGCTCAACACCGGCGTCACCAATGGTGCGCCACTTCCTGGCGCACCCGCTGTGGACTTCTATCGCATGACTCCTTCCGGTGCTCCTAGCTTTGGTGCGCTCACTCCAAATGGCAACTCATTTGGAGGAGCACTGGCAGCTAACGATGACTTCCTGAACTTGATTTTGGCATCGCTCACCAAGGGCGGGCTGCTCGAGGGCGACCTGGCATCACTCTTCCCTGCTGATCCCGGCGGCGCGGGTGGCACGACACTAACCACAGAGACCTTGGCTGTCCTCTTCCCGGGTGCCGGCTTCCAGCTTTTCCCTTCGGGGACTGTTGTTGAGCTCGTCTCCCACGGCGCCATGCCACCGGTGGTAACAACCACTCCCAGCGGGCCCGGTCTATTGAGGATGAACTTGGCGGGCCTTGAAGTCAGTCTAGAGGTACCAACGCCTCAGGGCTCCGTCCCTGTGTTGCGCCTTGTCCTAGACGGCTCTGCCGATATGGACTTGATTGTCGAGCCGGATGGAACCTTGGGAGCAACCCTTGTCGGAACAGACTTCACGTCAACAGTCTTGGCTGGCTTTCCTGGTTCAGACATCCCTTCCCTGCAAGCGGGGAGTGACTTCCTGATTCAGATGCTGATCCCACAATTGACGGAGGCGATTGGGGTCATACCCGTTCCCTCTCTCGATCAGGAAGGCCTTACGCTAACGACGGACGAGGTGCATCTGATCGGAGTAGGCGAGCAGTACATGGGCTTTTGGGGCAACATGACCTATAGCCCACTAGCGCCCTAATCCAGCACTTCGTCCAGCTTGTGAAGTAGTTGGTCAACGGTCCCCTTGTTTGCGTTTTGGCCCATCAAACCGATGCGCCAGATAGCTCCGGCAAGGGGGCCAAGTCCACCGCCGATTTCGATGCCGTGGACATCAAGAAGCTCGGCACGAACCTTCGCGTCATCGATGGAATCCGGAATTCGAACCGAGGTCAAAGGAAACAGGCGATGCGGCTCTTCGACAAGCATCTCAAAGCCCCTTGCCTCTAATCCATTCCACAGATGACGAGCGGCATCGGCATGGCGCGCATAGCGTTCGTCGATGCCCTCTTCAAATACGAGTCCGAGCGCTTCGTGAAGCCCATAGAGCATGTTGATGGGCGCCGTGTGGTGATAGGCTCGCTCGCTGCCCCAGTATTGACTTATCAGGGATAAGTCAAAGTACCATGAGGACACGGGCCGCTCGCGTCTTCCAAGTACGTCCATCGCGCGCTGAGAAAGTGAGATGGGGGATAGGCCCGGCGGACAGGCCAAGCACTTCTGCGTGCCCGACCAAGTTGCATCCACACCTCGAGCATCGAGCTCAACGGGAAGCCCTCCCAACGAGGTCACAGTGTCTAAGACGAGAAGGGCGCCCGACTCGTCGCAAGCAGCACGCAACTTGGCGATGCCCTCTGCACCGAGTAGGACACCCGTCGAGGTCTCGGCATGCACGGCACCGATCAGTTTGAAGCTTTTACCTGACGCTACCTTCGCGACTTCCTCGCAATCCAGCGGGGTGCCCCAATCCGAATGCACTTCGGTCACATCCGCACCCAATCGTCGGGCACACTCCGCAAAGCGGACGCCGAATACACCATGGACTCCCACGAGTACCGCATCCCCAGGTTCAAGCAGGTTGGACAACACCGCCTGCATTCCTCCCGAACCCGTTGCCGAGATCGGAATCGTTAAGGAATTTTCGGTCCCGAACAGCCGACGAAGTCGGTTGCCGATCTGATTCATCAACTCAAGGAAGGCTGGATCGAGGTGTCCTATGGTCGGTCGAGAGAGTGCCTCGAGGACCTCTGGGGAAGTATTGCAGGGGCCGGGCCCCAGAAGAATCCTCGTTGGAGGGCAGAAGGAAGCGTCCATAACGGGCAGAATGGGAAAGTGGGGTGAAAATAGGCAACAGAGCGCGCCATCGTGCTAGCCTGAACATCCGCGATCTTCGGGAACTTGGCGTGACTTGGACCGCTCTTACACTTACAAATAACATAAGTATGGGGCATGGACCCAACGTCCAATGCCCCTTGCAGCTAGGAACCCACGCGAGATACGAACTCCGCCTCCTCTTCTAACCCCATTTCAAAATCATGAAACAGTTGCTCACAGGTGCAATCGCACTTACCGCCTTCACTGTGATGTCTGGCGTAAGCCAGGCACAGTGCTGAGGTCCCGGTAGCCGCGGAGCCAGTTTAGGCCCCGCACCTCCCCGAGCACCTGCCGCACGTGGCGGTGGTCCCATGGCTCCTCCTTTCAACCCACCGGTACCGCCGGTCACGGGTGGAATGACGCCTCCGGCTCCGGGCTCTCCCGGCTCGCCGTTTGATGCCAACGGCAACCTTAAGCCGACCACGCCCGATAGCGTCGTTGTCCAACCGCCACACTGGCAACGCTGGTGGCACTACAACCGCGACGGCTTCCTGAACCTGAGTTCGATGCTGTCCGGAATGGACACGCGCACGACCAACCCTGGTGAGGTTACTCCCGCGGCGAAGATCACACCGCTCTTGCAAGGGGCCCTTTTGAGCGGTGGTGACACGCAGCTTATTCGCGGTTCACTGCTCGCACTCGGGCGCCTTCCTATGGATGCCGAGGCCCGCCAACTCCTGCCCCTTGGTTTCGCGTCACGCGAGTTCCTAAAGGGCGAGCACCCGCCTTCCCGTGAAGCCGCTGTCCTTGCGCTTGGCCTAGGTGGTGACCCCACGGATTTGGACGCACTGTTGGCCCTATTCCAGTCGACGCCCGAGGGCGTCAAGCTGATGGGCGACGAGCGCGTCGATCCGCGCACCCGCGCATTCTCTGCTTACGCGCTTGCGCTGTTCTCTGAACGTACAGAGGATGCAGCGAGTCGCGAGCGCATTGGTCGCGCACTTCTTGAAGTTCTCGTCCTGGACGATCGGGCTACATTCGAGCTGCATAACGCTATCGTCTTGGCGCTTGGATTAGTCCCGCTTCCCGAGTGCGACGGCACCGACTCGACTAGCGGTCCGCAGCTTGGTGAAGAAGGTGCACACTTGTGCGTAGGCACTCAGCTAGGCACCCTGACAAACTACTTCAAGGATGACGCTCACTTCCCCGCACTTCGGGCACACGCCGGGCCGGCGCTCGCGCGTCTCGCCGTAAACGGACTGCCCGAGTACAAGCTAGAAGTTGGCGAGGCGCTACTGGAAGTACTCCAGATTCGTTCGAAAGCCGAAAGTGAGATCCAAGAAGGAGCCATTATTGGCCTTGGCCTACTCGGCGACGCCGACTCGGACAAGATTGATAAGGACATCCGCAAGGCCCTGACCCGCCTCGCTCAAAAGGCCGACGGTTTGACCGCCCGCCTGGCGATGGTCTCACTGGCACGCGTCTCCTCCCGCCCCGGAACGAATCATCCCGGTTATGCAACGGAAGGCACGCTGAACTGGCTCGAGTAGAAGCTGAAGAGTGGCGATGAAGGCTCTGACGCATGGGCAGCCATGTCTCTTGCCGTGATGGCCCACGACATGGCGGAAGCTGGTCAGACTGTCCCCGACGACATTGCCAAGTCTCTGCGCAGTGCCTTGAAGCGCGCAAAGACAGAAGAGCTTGCGACAAGTGCGTGCGTCGCCCTTGGACTGCTGCGGGACACTGACTCCGCCGAGCTTGTCGAGAACCGTTTCCTTGCCGACGACAGCCAAGCCGTTCGCGGCGCCGCTGCCCTCGCTTTGGGTTTGATGGAAAATACGAACAGCATTGCGACCCTTCGCAATGAGTTCGATTCGAAAGAGGCCGACCCCGGCGTTCTCCGTCAAGTCTCGATTGCCCTTCGGCTTCTCGGTGATCGCACTGCGACAGAAGAGCTGATTACGCGTCTTGGCGAGAGCGAAGACTTGGACGAGCGCAGCGCCATCATTTCGACCCTTGGCATCCTGCACGACCCGATTGCTATTCCCGCCATTGCCGCGATCCTTGTCGACTCGGAAGATGACGACAAACTGCGCGGTGTTGCAGCCTTCGCCCTTGCCGAGCTTGCCGACGATAGCTCTTCGGTCTGGTCGGAGAGCCTATCGACGGACCTGACTTACTCGACGATGTCGTGGACACTGGAGAGCCCCTTTGGGGACGGCTCAGGTATCCTCGACATGCGCTGGTGGTAAGCCAACTGAAGCGCTAACTGACCGCGGGGTCGCCAGAGTTTTCTGGCGGCCCCGCGTTTTTTTTGCGCCCAATCCCGTCCAAGAACACTTTTCCTATTTAGACTTCGCACATGGTCTCTTTAAAAATGTTCGCGGCCTCTCTCGGCCTTGTTCTGATTACATCCTGCTCCGAAGAAGAAGCTCACCGCCTTGGCGTACGGATGGTCGATGAGACTCCCATTGTCTCCGAGCGTATCGCTCAATTGATATCTAAAGACCTACTCGAGGAGGGCGAAGTCACCCAGGTCAACAGCCCTACAGGTGCTCCTGTACGCACGACGGTGATCTCTCCATCGGGCGCGCTGGTAGCGGGATCCGAACCTCGCTTCTCCTTGAACCTTGATGTGCCTAGCGAGATTAGCTTCCTAGTCTCTGAACAGCCTGGCGAGTACGTTTTCGATGGGGAGGTAGGCTTGGATGTTAGCGCGAAAAAACTAGGTGCCGCGGGACGTGTCCGTGTCTCTATTTGGGATGCAGAAGAGCTCCTGGGTGAGGTCACTCTCACGTTTTCGCCCTCGATGAAAACCAGGGACAATCAATGGACTCACCTAATTGGCGAAGAAGTCAAACTCAAGCCGGGTAGCCTGATTCGAGTCAAGAGTGAACTGGTGTCCTGGCAAGGCGCAGGCGATGCACCAAAGCAAGCCGTTCACGTTGGTGTCTCCTTGCCCCGCGTCCTAAAGCTCGAGGACGTCCCCGTGCGAGCTGCCTCCGAGGACTACCCCAACATCGTATTTATCGTGATGGATACATTGCGGCAAGATCGCCTTGGAGCCTATGGCTACGAAAATGCGCGGACACCAAATCTAGACGCGCTCGCCGAACGCGGCCTCGTCTATACCGATGCACATGCCACATCCAGTTGGACTTGGCCCTCGACGGCCTCGATGTTGACGGGGATGCTACCTGAAGAGCACGGGGTCGTTGATACCAGCTCATGCTATCTAGGCAGTCGCTTCGTAACTCTCCCCGAGGTCTTGCGCCAATCCGGATATGCAACGACCTGCTTTTCTGGCAATCCCTTGATTTCACCGCGCCGTAATTTCCAACAGGGCTTCGACTCCTTCTTGGTGGACAAGAACTTCCGCCCAACGGAGGACTTGATGCCGCGCGCCCTAGCTTGGATGGAGGCTCACCAGGACGAGCGCTTCTTC
>Ga0315322_10001658_pt1 | contig 17268 bp, 10 predicted proteins | sample M110021515metaG_FD_203461 | JGI IMG/M metagenome (GOLD analysis project Ga0315322, IMG submission 203461) | Ammonia-oxidizing marine archaeal communities from Monterey Bay, California, United States - M1 100m 21515 | ecosystem: Environmental > Aquatic > Marine > Intertidal zone | place: USA...
GTTTTGAGCTGTGCGTGGAGTTCACGGGTTTGCGGGTATTCGACTTCTTCAAAAAGCAGGTCAACGTTACGCATCGGATCAATTTCGGGAGACAACCATTTTGTCGGGTAGACGCTGGCCGAGAGACAAAACTTTTCAAAAAGCAGTCCTTGTCCGTATTCCTGTTCGAGGGTCAGCCTAAGTTTTCCGCCTGAAACCGGTTTTGCGAGATCGAAGACCGCAGCGTGCGGATCAGATGCTTTGGGGGAGAAGGCCCATCCTGCATTGGTCTTTCCGTCGATCGCCTTTGCGACTTCCCAACCCCGTTGAGAGAAATCGGCTCTGGGGTTTTTCAAAGGGAGGGGCACGGGCGACTTTCCGACCTCGCTCCATTCAACGGTCAACTCGCGCAGGGCGACGTTTTTGTCCTTCCATTTCCCTTCTTTCTTTTTTGGGAAGGAATCGATGCGGATTGCGGTGAGAGGTTTTCCTTCCGGAACTCCAAGGGTCAGAACCCAAGTATCCTTGTCGGGGTTTTCCTTTTCCACGCTCAACGTTCCGTTTTTAGCCTGCTTGAGGGCGACGTTCTTTTTCGACTTCACTTTCAAGAGTTTGAGTGGTGTCCAAAGGGGCTCCTTGATCAGTTGTTTTTTCCATTTGGCCAGAGCATCCTCAAAGCCATCGGGTTTGACCGCGATACGTTGATTCAAGCTGGAAGCTTTATTCTCCAACTCCTTTAACTCGGCGCTTTGCTTCGCGGTCGGGAAGGGCATGACCGGGGTGATCCGATCGGCATCCTCCGTTTGATTGAAAACCGCATAAAAGGAATAATAATCTTCGATGCTTATCGGATCATATTTGTGGGAATGGCATTTGGCGCAACCCATCGTCAAACCCATCCAAACTTGAACCGTCGTATCAACCCTGTCCTTTACCGCTGCGACGCGGAACTCTTCATTGTCGGTACCTCCCTCATCGTTTTCCATGGTGTTGCGATGAAAGGCCGTTGCGAGCATTTGCTCTGCAGTCGGTTCGGGGAGCAAATCACCCGCTAATTGTTCGGTGGTGAACTGATCAAAAGGCATGTCCCGGTTGAAGGCATCGATTATCCAGTCCCGGTAGCGCCAGACGTCGCGGTGGCGGTCTTTCTCGTAACCTTTGGTGTCTGCGAAGCGAGCCAAGTCAAGCCACATGCGAGCCCAATGCTCGCCGTAGGCACTGGAAGCAAGCAAGCGGTCCACCACCTTTTCATAGGCATCTTCTCCCTGATCTGTGGCAAAGGCGTCAGCTTCCTCGAGGGAGGAAGGAAGACCGGTCAGGTCCAAGGATACCCGGCGAATCCAGCGATGACGATTCGAGTCGCGGGATGGTTTCATTTCATTGGACTCGAGTTTACTGAGGATGAAATGATCGAGCGGGTGCAAGGGCCAATTCTTCTTGTTCGTTTTGGGCAGGGGTGTTTTGACGGGCTTATTGAAAGACCAGTGCCTCTCGTATTTCCCGCCCTTAATAACCCATTGCCTGAGCGTTTTACGGTCCTTCTCCGTTAGTTCGTGACCCGAGTCCGGGGGGGGCATGACGTCATCGGGATCATCACTCTCGATCCGTAGGATCAGTTCGCTGTCGTCCGCCTTACCAGGTTCGAGGGCTCGGTAACCCCCAAGGTCAGCCATAGCTCCTTCCTGCGTGTCCAGTCGCAACTTTGCTTTGCGGGCTTTTTTGTCAGGACCGTGACAAGAAAAGCAATTGGCGGACAGAATGGGGCGTATGTCCAGGTTAAAGGAGATTTCCTCCGACCCGTCCGTTTTGCCCGGATTGAGCAAGAGCAAACTGGTTAGTGCTCCATTCAGTAGGGGCATATGAAGCCATTTGATCAAATATCTTACTGTTTTCTCACTCATTTTTCACTGACTCGCGAAGGCAAAGGAAAATTTTGCTCGTCGAATTGTTGGAATTCAAATCTCCTTGTCATCATAACATCTACAGATTTTATCATCCACTATCATTTTTTAAAAACATAATACTTTCTTGACGTTTATTGTAGGGAAAACTGGAAATTAGCGGTGTATCATACCATTTCATGAGTACGAGTCTTGCAATCAACACAGTTTGTCTTGTAGTTTTACCCCATGGCAGATGCAAGCGGTAGGGAGGAATTCCTCAAGAGTCTTACTCATGATAGTCAGATCATAAAGCTTTTTGATTTAATGCCGGGAATTGCCTTTTACGTGAAGGACACGGATGGCCGTTTTGTTGCTCTTAACCAAAAAACTTGCGAATATTGCGGGGTAGCCCAAGAAGCCGATGCTTTGGGTAAGACCGATTACGATTTTTTTCCTTCCAGTAATGCCGATTCCTACCGGGCTGATGATTTTTCCGTTATGCAGAGCGGTCAGCCTATTTTAAACCGCATAGAGACGGAGCCCCAACAGGCGGACTCCGGTCGTTTGGTGGTAACGACCAAGATTCCATTGCGAAACCACGAGGGAAAAGTGATCGGCATAGTCGGGTTCTCCCGACTCGTGGACCGCTTGAGTGGGCGAGCAGGCACTGCGGATGATTTTGCAAAGACCATCGATTATCTGAAAAAGAAGTTCAATGAGCACTTGAGCACGTCCGAACTCGCCGAAATGGCGGGTATGTCGATCAGTCAATTCGAAAGGCGCTTCCGTCGAGCCTTCAGTTCGTCTCCAAGGCAATACCTGCTGAGATTGCGGGTTGATGCGGCCTCCCGTTTACTTACTTTCACAACTCGGCCGATTGCCCAAATTTCTAAAGAATGCGGATTTCACGATCATGCCCATTTTACCCGGAGTTTCAAAAAGATGATGAACATGACTCCCTTGAATTTTCGCAAGAGACAGAAGGGGGAATAGATCGTCTTTCTCTGGAAGTCGCCTGGACTCTTCAAGCTCCTGCCATGGCAAAGAATACGATCTTGGCGGGCAACCAGTACTTTGAGTCAGTCCGTGAGATGAATATATCCGGGTGATTTTGACTGAGCTTTTCTATGGAGCTCCAATCTTTTGAACCGCTCGTTCCTTCCTTGGAGTAATAAACCCATCCGTCTTGTCCTTTCTTTGCGAGTGACGACCACTCCAAAACGGTTTTCAAGGCAAGACCCAACTCCGCTTCGTCAATTTTTTTGTCCTTGTTGAGGTCGAAACTCTTGATGGAAGAAAGGTTTTCCTGAAGGAGTTTTTTGACTTGATCCTCCTGTGCAGGATCCTGCTTCTCCTCGGAGGCAGCTATTGCCTTGCGTTCAGGCTTTACTCTTTTTTTTTACCCTCTGCAGCCTCTTTGCCTTGTTCCAGCAATTTAGCCGCCTCGGCCGGGTTCTCCGTCAGTTTTCCGAGAAACTCGGGTAGTTCGATCCCGACGTTCTTGGTGATTTGATGAAGAGGGGGGAGGGCTCCTACAAGACCGGAAACGAAGTTTGCGGTGTCGTTCTTTCCTCCCTCTCCCTTTCCTGAATCCCAGACGGTGACCGAATCAATCTTGAGGTTAGCGATGGCCTTTACCTGTTCGGCAACCAATTGAGGAAGTTGTTCGGTTACGAGCAAGGTACTCGCCATATCCGCACCTCCGGCGGCATGGACTATTTGTCCAAAACCTTCGGCCTTACTCTGAAGGGCCGCCAAGGTTCCCTTTGCCTCCGCTTCCATCAAGGACTGAATACCATCCGCTTCACCTTTTTTGAGCCGGCGGATTTTTTCCGCATCCGCTTCAGCCAGGGTTTCGATTTTCATCTTCTCGATTTCCGCCGGGACCACAATGTTCGCATGTTGGCTGGCTTGCTCACGACTGGCCCGGGCTTTTTCAGCTTGGGTTTCCGCAGCATAAGCTTCCTGGAAAGCCTGGGCCGACTTAACCTTCTCCGCCGCTACGGCAAGCCTCTCTGCTTCCGCTTCTTGTTCCCGTCTTGCTGCATCGGACTGGGCTACCTTGACCTTGGCCAAGTTTTCCCCCTCCGTTGCGGTCGCTTGGGCACTGGAAACTTGAACTCTTCTCTCGCGTTCGGCTTCGGCTGACCCGATGTCACCGTCACGTTCGCGTTCGGCTACGCTTACCTTCGCCTCATTGATGGCTCGAGCGGAAGCTTCTTTACCCAGTGCGTCGATATAACCGGACTCGTCGGTAATGTCCTTGATGTTGACGTTGATCAACTTGAGACCGACTTTCTTAAGCTCAACCTCAACCCCGTTGGTGATTTTCTCGATCAACAGATCCCGGTTGGAATTCACTTCCTCAATATCCATGGTCGCGATAACAACCCGCATTTGACCGAAGATAATATCACTGGCCTGGTCTTGGATCGCTTTCATGTTAAGACCAAGCAAACGCTCGGCTGCATTTTCCATGACTCCTGGCTCGGTTGAGACACCGACTGTGAAAGTGGACGGAGTGTTGACCCGAATGTTTTGTTTGGAGAGGGCTCCGGTGAGAGAAATGTCAATGGGGATTGGAGTCAGGTCAAGCCATTGGAAATCCTGAAGCACGGGCCAAACGAAGGCCGCTCCTCCATGAACGCAATTTGAGGACTGGCCTTTTCTTGTCTTGCCATAGATAACTAGAATCTTATCGGAAGGACAACGTTTGTAGCGCTGAACCCAAAAAAACAAGGTTCCAAGTATTATGACGATTGTGGAAGTGATCAGGATGAGTGGGAACATGGCGTTTCTTTGGTTTTGGGTAAGTGTTCGAGGATTCGTTAAACTTGGTTAATTCAGGTTTTTGGCGTGGATTCGTTTTCAAGAGGTTCGACGAGGATGGTTTGTTGGTCGACGAGTTCGGTGACCCTTACGGCAACCCGGTTGCCGATCTTCTTGTCGTGGTCGGTAACGGCCTTTACGATACTTAGTCTTCCTTGTATCGTGACTTCGATTTGACCGAGCCCTTTTCGGTGGGGAGGAATGGGAAGATAAACTGAGCCGACTTGGCCGATCGCATTCGAATAGTCCAAGGTTCCTTCCTGCCGAAGACTGTGGAGGTAAGCCATGAGGTAAAAGACCATAGCCAAAAGAGCTGATCCGACCACAGCGGAAACCACGGTCGTTATTCCCAATCCGTAACCGTAATCCGTCATGGACGCTCCCGTCCAGCCAAAGCCTGTGAAAAAGGCTCCGATCGTTCGAACGGAAAGAATTCCAGACGCTCCGCCTTCCCCTCCTTCGGCCAAATCCAAGTCCGCATCGATACCGTCCATGTCTCCCCCGATCATCGATAGAACCAACTGAATCGAAAGCACTAAGCTCGATATGGCTCCAATCCCGACGAATGTCTGCATGGTTGAAGACAGGTTGAGCCAGTAGTCGATCATTGGGGTTCTTGAGAAGGGTGAGCGTAAGAGGAAAAATTAAATTATCAGAGGTAAAGGAATAAGGTTTCAAGCGGTCTGGAGTAAAGCAAATATTTTCCACCCGCTTAGAATACCTTATTCGCAAGGCGTTTATCCATTATAAAAACCTAGAGAATTTAGAACGCTCAGTTGGCCCCGTTTCTCTCCGGTTTTTCAAAAAGCATCGGAACGATCATCGAGCCCAATGCGGAGGCAACGAATAGGTAGGTTCCCCATTCTATGGTAGCTTCGGATCCGCCGGGAAGGGCTTTCACGGTCAGGATCAGGAGTGCCAGGAAAAGTACCTCGACCATGGAAAATTTGCTTAGCCGGGCAGTCCATTTGAGCAGGGATGCAACGGAGTTGGAATTCGGGTGATGAACGGTTGCCAACCAATACAGGGAAAGCTTGAAAACGGGGAAGACCACTGAAAAGAGCCCGAGGACCAGAGCAAGAAATAAATTGTCCATCCGGTAAAGATCACGAATGGCTCCGAATATCGAATAGGTAACGATCTCGGTGGCTTCTTGATCCCAAAGCTCAACCAACCAGGTGAATTCTCCTGCTCTTGGTTCAATCGAGATAGTCGGAGCGACCAATCCGATGCCCAGGAAGGCTGAGGAAAACAAAATCAGTAGACGGACTTTTGACACATCGGGGTTACGCTTACCGCATCAGATCGACCAAGTCTTTCAAGGAGGAACCTTGGGGGAGAACCTGAATGTTTATCCGCTTGACGGCGTTTGTCGGGGTTTTCGAAAGCTTCCTTTTGTTTAACCCAACTTTCAATTCATCCAGTTTGATTTCAACCCTCCCGGCCATATCGTCGTCGACCACATCGTCATCTTCGACCACTAGTTCGATGACGCCTTCCTTTTCATTCCGTATGCGGGCAGCCTTGATTGCCTCGTCCGTGGAAATGGTTTTTCCTGCCAAGTCGGACCAATCGAAATCTATGGAAAGACCCGACCAATCTGCGATCAGGGAATCGTCTTTTTCCTCGCTTTGAAAGACTTCGTTTCCCTTCCACAGAATTCGGTATTTGATATCGGGACCGTTTTCTCCGGCATCCCATGGATCCCCTTTCGCGTTGGTCGATTCCAACTCGATTTCGGAAGCGAAAATATAATAAGTAGCTCCTTCCGTTAAGCTGCTGCCTTCGTCAACCTCGTTTCCCTGAAATTGAATTCCATCTCCAGGTTTCGAATTATCCGGCAATACGAAGAATAACGCGAAGCAGGCGACAATCGAAATAGGAATCGCCAAATGCAACCAGGGCCTTTTGGGTGAATCGGAGTCAGTGATGTTCGACATGGATACCCTATGCAAAACATTGCATCGGGAAAAAAGGAAGACGAAAATGCCCGGAGTTGGAATTAGAGGACGCTTTACCCTTCGATTCCGATGTCGATCGAAGCGATTGATTCGACCATAAACCCGAAGCCGTTTTGCAGGTCTTTCTTGAACCGCTTGCCTTCTTCGAGGTAAAGCTTCAGCGTCGGATCGGTAAGTGCCGGCATTTCGAAATAGGGGAGTGGGGGTTGCGTAAGTTCATCGTAAGCCGAGGCGATTGAACCGATGGGCAACATGGCATGAAGGTCGTCGATCTTTGGCTTTGCCAGCCATTCTCCCGAAGGCAGGGTGATGGAATCCGCAAGGGAGGGCGCGTCCGAATCAAGAATGTCCTCGACCCATCCCAAGACTTCGGCTCTTTGGTTTGAAGAAGCCAAGGGTCCGGCAGGAACCGCAGGGTTCGCAGGCAAGGAAGGTGGTTTTTCCCTAAGTAAAAAAGAAAGAAAGAAAACGCAGATGATGCAAGCAAAAGCAATTGCCCAAGTCGGAGAAAAGATTGAATTTCTTCTTTTTGCGGGGGCTTGCTTTTTTTCGACACATTCTTCCCCAAGGGCATTCAAGGTGTCGCTGATTCCGGTCTTGTCCGGTCCGGTGAGTTCGTCGCTTGCCTTCTCTTGGACGGCCTCGTCCCGTAACTGTTGCAAGACCTTCTTTTCCTTTTCGCCAAGGGAGGAGATTCCAAGAATTTCAAGCAGGGTTTTCATGGTTGTCTTTCAATTGGTTTGAGAACGTCGAAAGTTTCCGACGGGCACGGTGAAGCATGACTTTGGTGGCGATTTTCCCCTTCCCCAAGACTTTGGATACTTCCTCAATGGACAGGTCCTCCGCGTAATGAAGGCGCAAGACGGCATAGGAATCTGCAGAGAGTCGGTCCTTGGCTAGCTGCCAAAGCGGACCGAAAGAAGGAGGCTTGGTTACCGGGATTTCCTCAAGCGAGTAGTCCGGGAGAGAAACTTCTCTTTTGCGTTTCTTACTGCGAATTTCATTGAGGGCGAGACGTCGGGCAATGGTGAAAAGCCATGGAAGGAAGAGTCGGCTGCCATCGTATTGTTCTATTTTTCGATAGGCCCGTAGAAAAGTTTCCTGGGCAATGTCATCGGAGGGTCCGTGAGGAAGGTAGCCTAGCAGAAAACGACGGATTCCGGCCCAATGTCTCCGAACCAGTTCATCGAAGGCCCGTATTTGCCCGGACCGGGCGAGGGACGCAAGTTCTTCGTCCGACTGGACAGAGTGGTTCGTGGCAGAAGCTTGGCTGATGGTCGCGGAGATCAACGTAATTTTTGTTTTATTAGGGACTTGTGTTATTCGATCTTGTTTTCTTGTCGCGAACCTTCTTTCTTCGCCATCTCTTCGCGAATCTTTTTTAGAAGAAAAGCGGAATCGACTTCAAGTTGAAGCCCCACGAGTCGCTTTTCCCGGGAAACGGAAGTTTTTATATGGGGAAGAATTTCATTGAGGTTGGGATCGATATCCATGCTGGCACCCAAGGCAAGTAGGCTGGAGCCTCCCCGCAATACGTTCTCGAGATGCTCGGCCGTTTCCTCGTTTTCAGCTTGCATGGCCATAACCATACGCATGGTTGAACCTTCCTCGCTGAGAGCAAATCCCATTAGGTCGGCTTTCTTCATGATAGCCGTTTCGGGAGGGGAAATGGGCTGCCCTTCGCGCATGAGAGAGAGAACTTCCGGGAGTCGAACGGTCATGAGAGCCATCGGGTTTTCCATCCTGTCGCAAAGATGGGAAATCATATGGTTGTTTTTATGAGCCCGGTTTTTGCCGGAAATCATGTCGAGACCCGAAACGAGTAAGTTTGTGCTTGAGGAGGCTATGATGGAATCGGGGCCAAGGGCACAAAAGGCTCCTTTTTTGAAAGAATACAAAGACTTCCCCCCTTTTTTCTTAATGGATACGTTTTCATTCAAGCCGGCAAACCCTTCGATTTGCACTGAATTGATTCCGCCTGTGGCAATGACGACGCCTTCGTCCTTTTTGCCCGAACCGTATGCGGTTGCTGACCCAAGCTTTTCGAGGTCGAGCCCGAAGACCGCCTTTATGCCATTGAGCTTTTGCATGAACTGGGGGTCTTTTTGGGCCTCTGCCATAAGGGAGGACCCAATCTTCGAGCGGAGGATGGATTGGAAGTCAACGTGAGCAATCCAGTTGGCTTCTTTGGGAATATGGTTCGGGTTGGGTGTCGAGGCAGATAGGCAGTGGAAACCCGTGGCGCTCAGGAAGGCGAGAAGGCAAATGATTTTTTTCATGGGAAGGTATCTTTTGGTTGAATGAGTGACGAAACCGTTTCCTACCTTACACCCTTTGAAACCGAATAGTTACGTCCCCGTCGAAAAAGTTTATTTGATCGGATGCTTCTTGAGCAAATCTTCCGGTTTGTAGAGTCCGATGAAGCTCTTCACTTCCTTTCGGACTCTCGCCACTTCCTTTGCTTGAATAGCGCTTGCCTTGTTCCCGAAAGCATTGCGGGTGTAGGTAAGGACTGATGCAATTTCATCATCATTGAGAAGGTACTCGAAAGGAGTCATAGGAACCTGCCCCGGGTATTTTCTCCCATTTACCTCGATCGGTCCCATCAATCCCTTGAGGGTGAGTTTGATGAGCCGGCTCGAGTCACCGGTTACCCAGGAAGATTGGACCAAAGGCGGAAGCCCCGAGTCGGGCAGTCCCTTTCCGTTTACCTGATGGCAGGTTACGCAATGGGCCTCGCGGTTGAAAATCTCCGCTCCTTGGACAAACAGCTTGGCGTCTTTTTTCGACAAATGCTTGGGCGGATTAACTTTGTCTTTGCCGGCTTCGGGGGGAGCGGGTGCGTTTTCGAGAACTCCCTTCGTGTAATCGTAGGTTGTTTTGTACTGCTTGTGAATCTCCTTGCTCTCGGCGGCTGTCAGGATTTCCGATCCGATTTTTTTGTTCGTGAAGGAGGCTGCAACGACTGCCTCCATTCTGACCCGACCGTGCGAATCGTCGGCGGCTTTGAGGAGTAACTTTTTGCGGTTTGCAAAAAGGGGATTCCTATCCATGTTGAATCGCAGGACACGCACGGCGGCAGAACGGATACGGTGGTCGGAGGACTCGAGTAGCTCGCGCAGGAGGCCAGAGTCCGTTTTTTGGGCGCCCCAAGTAACCCACAGTGCTTCCAGTTTGAGTCGTTCGTCTGCTCCCTTGGGCAATGTGCTCACCCATTTAAGGGTCGCTTGGACGACTTCGTCCGAATCCCTGCCTCGGAGTTCGCGACGTGTCCGGTAGCGTGAGCGGTATTCGGGAAGTTTGAGGTTCTCGAGGAGTTGAGGGATGGAGGCTCCGTCTATCTTGGCCGGTTTGACGAGAGGCCGGGACGGGTAGGTGACCCGGTAGATCCGTCCGTGGGCATGGTCGCGGTTCGGATCGCGGGCACTGTGTTGCATATGACCGATCAAGGCGTTTTGCCAATCGACCACGTAGAGCGAACCGTCCGGTGCGAATTCCAGATCGGTGGGACGAAAGTTCAAGTCTTTGGAAACGATCAAATCCTGCCTGAATGCCGTGCTGAACCCAGGGTCTTCGTCAATCATCCTGTGTTGCTTGGTACCGAGGAAGCCGATGTTGTTGTTGATCAATACGTCGCCTTGAACCTCTTCGGGGAAGTGTCTGCTGGATACGAACTCAACGCCAGAAGTCGGCCGCACCTGATTGGATTTCAGAATACTGGGAGCCTTCATGTTTGCCCCGTAGCGCGCCTTGACCATGCCGGGCAGCATCCAGGAAAAACTAGTGCCCGAGGTATGAAGGAAAAGGTCTTGTCCGTAGTCGTCGAAAGCCAAACCCCATGGGTTGGGAATGCTGAATTGAGAATAGCGAAGGATGGTCTTTTTTTGCGGGCTGTAGCGGTAGAAACCTCCGTTGGTTCCCCTTTGAGGCCCGAAGGCGGATTCGACGTTGCTATGCAGGAATACCCCTTCGCACATGATGAAGGCACCCGATGGGTCGGCGCAAAAAGCGGAGATGGCATGGTGGGTGTCGTGGTCGTCGAAGCCGGAAAGCATGACCTCGCGTTCGTCGTAACGGTCATCCCCGTCCGTGTCGCGCAAGCGGATCAAGCTGCCGCTTTGTGAAACGTAGACCCCGTCGTGCGAGATCTCGAATCCGATCGGTATGTGGAGGTCGTCGGCGAAGTTAATTTGCTTGTCCGCCTTGCCGTCGTTATCGGTGTCTTCGAAAATGATGAGTTTGTCCTTGGGCAGGGGGTCGCCGATCCGGTAGTGCGGATAACTCGCCATGGTGGAAACCCAGAGTCTTCCCTTGTTGTCAAAGGCCATTTGCACGGGGTTGGCCAAGTCGGGGAAACGGTCTTCGTCGGCGAACAATTCGATCTTGTAGCCTTTCGCCACCTGAATCTTGCCTTCGGCTTCCGCCCCGGGAGCGTAATCGAGGTACCCGTTCTTTCCGTTCTTGTTGTTGGGGACGTAGTTTGTCTGAACGGCGGGTAGCTTGGAGGTCTTGGCGTCTTCTGCGGCAACGTCAAATTTTTCACCCTTGGCCTCGGCCCAGATGGCCCGGTCTCGGATTACGGTATATTCACGGGTCTTCTTAAGTTCGTAAGGATAGTTTTTCGGGCCGAACGGGTTGTAGCGGCGACCGTAGACGTGAACGCCGTTCGGAACCTTGTAATCGTTGAGCCAAAAGTAGTTTTTGTCCATGACGACTTTGTGCACTTCGGTTCGAAACTTGGATGCGGGTTTTTCCTTTTGGAAAAGCGAGTCGGCAAGAAAACCGGCAAGCTTGCGGTACCCCAAATCGTTCAGAAGGGCCCCGTCGACGGTATGGGGTTTGCCGTCGGCATACCAATTGTTGGAGGGGCTGAAGGCGTCGACGAACAAAACCTTGTTTTGCTTGGCGACTTGACGCATTCCTTCCACATAAAGGATCAGGTTGGCGTTTTGCCTGGATCCGGAAGTTACTCCGGACATGGGCTGAAGGGCAGTCGGTGAAATTAGGGCAAGCTTCGGAGCGCTCTTTCCGTTGTATTTTTGGGAGAGCGTATGTTTGAGGAAGGCATCGAGTTCCTTTTTGAAACGTCCTAACTCCCGTTTCCCGTCAAAAGACGAATTGAAGCCGAAGAAGGCAAGCACAACATCTGTCTCAAGCCGGGTGAGCCATTGGTCGGGTGTTTCGAAGTGTCCTTTGGGTCCGGAAGTAGCCTGCAGCTTTTTGTTGATCAGTTCCTTGGCTCCCGGAAAGGCATACTGTGCTTGTTGTTCGCGTCCCGGGTGGGGGCGGAACCCGGGAGTGTTGCCTTCGTCGCAAAGATTGCGGATGGTCAGGCTCAAGGCAGGAAATCGCAGGTTTAGTTCCGTCTCGAAATGGCCGTAGTGAACCATTCGCGAGCCCATGCCGGCGCCTACGAGGGCTATGCGGTCTCCCTTCTTGAGTTCAATCGAAGCATGAACAGTGGCAGCGCCGACAAAAAGAAAAGCGAATGAAATGAGGGATCGAATGATTTTCAGCATCATGATGGAATTCGTTGGTTTGGAGAAAACGGGTAAGGCTCAATCATGCTAATAACATAGCGTTTCTCAAATGAAATTTTTCGCCCAAGGATTAAAATTTGGCTTTTTTATTGAGGAAACCCTGACTTTATTGCCTAAGCGCCAACCTTGCCCGGAAACAATTTTCTTTTAGGCGATGATTGGTTTCACCACATATCCATGAACGTCGGTCAGGCGGAAGTAGCGCCCTTGGTATTTGAAGGTCAGTCGTTCGTGGTCGATCCCCAAAAGATGCAGAATGGTGGCATGAAAATCGTGAATATGAACTCCGTTCTCCGCGACGTTGTATGAATACTCGTCGGATTGCCCGTAAGTCAGTCCGCCTTTTACGCCACCACCGGCAAACCAAGTGGAGAAATTACGGGGGTGATGGTCGCGTCCGAAATTCGAGCCGTTGAACTTTCCTTGGCAATAATTCGTTCGTCCGAATTCCCCGCCCCATATCACTAAAGTGTCCTTGAGCAACCCGCGTTGCTTCAAGTCTGCGACCAAGGCATAAGAGGCTTGGTCGGTTTCCTTGCATTGTCTCCCGATCCCCCCGGGTAGTCCGCCATGTTGGTCCCATCCGGGGTGATAGAGTTGAATGAAACGCACGCCTTTTTCCGACAACCTCCGGGCAAGTAGGCAGTTGGCGGCGAAGGTTCCGGGTTTGCGGGCATCTTCGCCGTACAGCTTGAAGGTCGAGTCCGGTTCCTTTGCGAGATCGGTCACCTCGGGAATGGACGATTGCATTCGGAAACCCATCTCGTACTGGGCGATGCGCGTTTCCAGCCCGGGATCACTCGTCTTTTCGAGCTGGATTTCGTGGAGCTCCTTGAGCCGGTCCAGCATCTTTCTGCGTCCGTCCGAGGATACGCCTTTGGGGCTGTTCAGGTAAAGAATGGCGTCCTTGTCCGCCCTGAAGCGCGTGCCGGCATGCTTGCCGGGCAAAAAACCGCTTCCCCAAAGACGGGAAACCAAGGGTTGCCCTCCTTTGTTTTTGGTGACGAGGGTAACGAAGCTAGGCAGGTTGTCGTTCATCGAACCCAATCCATGGGAGAGCCATGCCCCCATGCTGGGCCGGCCGGGAAACTGGGAACCCGTCTGCATGAAGGTGACTCCCGGGCCATGGTTGATCGCTTCGGTGTACATCGAGTTCACGATGCACATGTCGTCCGCGACTTTTGCGGTGTTGGGAAGAAGTTCGCTTATCCATTGACCGCTCATGCCATGCTGGGAAAACTTGAAGGGCGAGCCGACGAGGGGCAGGCTTGCCTGGTTTCCGGACATTCCGGTCAAGCGTTGTCCCTTGCGGACGGAGTCGGGCAGTTCCTTGCCGGTTTCCTTCTTCAGTCGCGGCTTGTGATCAAAGAGATCGATTTGGGAGGGCCCTCCGGATTGAAACAAATAAATCACCCGCTTGGCCTTGGCGGGATGGTGAAGACCGTTTCCCGATTCCGCATGCAGCATATTGGCCAGAGCCAATCCTCCCAGTCCTCCGCCAAAGCGGTTGAGGAAGCTTCTCCGGTCAAGCCCGACGGGGGATTCGAATCCAGTGCAGATGGTTGAAGGTTTCATGTTATCTTTTGGATAGGCTGGCATCGAAATTCATGAGGGCCGAAACCAGCGTGGTGACGGCAGCGAGATAAGAAGGGTCATCCAGAGGTGCTTTGTACTCGCCCGTTTGGAGAGCTTTGGCGGTGAGAAATTCCTTGGCCTTGGACAGATCCGAGAAGACCGCTTTTTGTTCGCTCAGCAACTGCTTGAGAACCTTGAGCTCCTCTTTTTCGGGGTTTCGGCTGGTAAGCAGGCGGAAGGCATGAGCCACGAGCTCCCCTTCTTTTTCCTTTCCAAACTCCTCGACCAGTTTGTGGGCGGTTGCCCGGGCCGCTTCCAGAAACTGCGGGCCATTGAGCAATACGAGAGATTGCGAGGCGGAGTCCGTGCGTTCGCGACGGACCATGCAGACGTCTTTCTTGGAAGAATCGAAGGTCATCATGACCGGGGAAGGGGCCGTTCTTTTCCAGAAGGTGTACAGGCTTCTCCGGTAAACGTTGGGAGCTCTGTCCGGGTTGATCGGCTTGAAGGAAACCTTGAGGTCGTATGGTCTGACTCCCGGTCCTCCCACTTTGCTCTGGAGCAAACCACTCGCCGCCAAGGCGGAATCACGGATCATTTCCGCGGGAAGGCGGTAGGCGGGGGCTCTGGAAAGCAATAGGTTCTCCGGATCCAATTCGCGGGACAAGGGAGTGAATTGGCTTTTTTGACGATAAGTGGAAGAGAGAACCATTTTCTTGAACAGATGCCTGAGGTCCCAGCCGGAATCAATGAAATCCCGGGCCAACCAATCAAGCAACTCGGGATGGGTGGGAGGCTTGCCTTGGCTTCCGAAATCCTCCGAGGTGGAAACCAATCCCCGCCCGAAGATCATTTGCCAATACCGGTTGACCGTGACCCGGGCGAGCAGTGGGTGGTCGGGTGAGGTCAGCCAATGGGCCAACCCCAAACGGTTTTTCTTTGGCGATTTTTCTTCATTTGGGAGAAAGTCGGGCGTTTCCGCCGTCACGACTGCCTTGCGGTCGGAATACAAACCGCGGTTGAGGATATGTGTCTCTCGGTTTCCGGGCATTTCCTTCATCACCATGATTTCGGTCAGGCGTTGGCGCTGATTGCCGAACGCCTTTCGGGCGGTAACCAAGGCACTTTTTTGGTCACGGTAGGAACCATACGCGGATTCCAGGAAAAGTTTGAATTCATCTTCGGGACTCAACTCCTTTTTCTTCCCGGCAAGAATGGCAACCTCCGAGGGGGGCAATGACCGGTCGTAGAGGTAAAATTCGTCGAGCATCCCGTTCTTGAATCCACGATCCCTCATTCTTTGGGCAAAACCTAAAAAGGGTGAGCCTCCACCGGTGATTTCGCGTGTCAGGTGGTCCCTCACTACCTCGGTTTTAGCCAATTTTCCGTTTTCGTACAGTTTCAATCCTTTTGCTCGGCTCGATCCGTCGTAGCTCAGGGCAATGTGTGTCCACTCGTTCAGGGGAAGTTGTCTTTCGGAGCGGATTCTAATCGCATTGCCAGGCCAGAAGTGGATCAGAGCAGGGGAAAGTTTGCCATCTTCGATCAGTACCTCGTACCCCCGACTGGCTGCATCCGTCCATGCCTGGGAACGGCGTACGACGACGGCGCGTTCAAGTAACTTGGTTGGCTTTGCCCAAAAGGCCATGCCGAAGGATTGATGCCGGTTGAAGTCACCGAAACCGGATGGGAAGTTCAAGGCATCGTCCCCACTGAACCGGATTCCCTTCCCATGCTTCCCCTCCACCTCTTTGTTATTGCCATTGGTATTCGCAGGCTTTGCGGGATTCGCGGAATTGGGGCACTTGTTGCCCTCCCGATCATCAAACGGGAGGTAGGCAAGGGGGATTCCGTATGTGGTCTTCGCTTTTCTCACGATTTTCCATTTGGCAAGCAGATAGTTTTCCATCCTTTCTGTCTTTTCGTCAGAAAAGGCCTCGGAGAAAATTAGTAATTCGCCGATTTCCCCGTTCCAATTGTAATTGCCGCCATGATTTCGATCTCTTCCCAGGCGACTGGCGATTACATTTCCCGTGGTTCGAAGGGAAACCACTGCCAGCGAATTTGGGTAAATGGAGTTGGTTGAACCAGATAATCCGTTGATTCGCAGACTCCCATTTCGAATGTGCTCATGTGTATGCTGGGGATGCCAGAATTTATTTCCGTTGGAATAAAAATGATGGACGGAGGGGTGGCATAGCGGTGAACCGGAATTGCCTGCGGTCTTACTCATTACCCAAAATACGGTACGGATGTTCTTGATCTCTTTGAATTCGTGATAGTCATTTTTGTTGGATTCGTATCGCATCACTTGAAATCCACTCGATTTATGTGCCTGGACCTTGGGTGAGGCATGTTTTTGGGCATGATTCCGATTAGGGCTTTTATCGTGCCAGGTTTCCGCCGTTTGATTCAAGTCACTCGCATCGAGCCAAAGAGATGGCTTAAGTGCGAGAATATCAAAATTCCCCTCGGGTTTTTCAGCGGGTGGCAAAAGCTTGGAGTAGTAAGTCGCTTGGCCCAAATTTTCGGTTTCAACTTCCTCGATCCACTTGTCGAAGGCTTTTTTTGCTTCAACGGATTGGGCGATTTCGGAAAGTTTTCTTTCCGCCTCCTTGATCTTTTCATCGCTCGGCAAGTCACCGAGTTCCAGCGTTGGCGTGGGTACGGATCCCGTGAAATAAGAGTAGAGCCCTGCCTCGTCGATATTATTGAAATAGGCGGACAAGGAATAATAGTCCTTTTGAGTGATCGGATCGTACTTGTGGTCGTGGCATCGGGTGCACTCGAAGGTCAGACCGAGGAAGGCCGTGCCAAAGGTATGCACGCGGTCCGCAACGTACTCGATGCGGAATTCCTCGGGCACGCTGCCACCTTCCACCTTTTGGGAGTGCAGCCGGTTGAAGCAAGTAGCGAGAATTTGATCCTGTGTGGCATCCGGGAGCAAATCTCCCGCTATTTGTTCGGTTACGAACTGGTCGTATGGCTGGTTCTTCTTAAACGAATTGATTACCCAATCCCTCCACGGCCAGACATTGCGGTTCCGGTCCACCTGATAACCGTAGGTATCCGCATAGCGGGCCACATCCATCCACTCGGAGGTCATGCGTTCCGCATATTCGTCCGAACTCAGAAGCCCGTCCACGACTTTCTCGAAAGCATCCTTGGAAGTGTCGGCTCCAAAGGCATCGACCTCGCTGAGAGTCGGAGGCAATCCGGTCAAATCGAAGCTCACTCGTCGCAACCAGGTAACCCTGTCCGTCTCCGCGCTTGGGCTTAATTTTTCTCCCTCGAGCCTTTGGGCTATGAAATGATCGATTTGATTGCGGGGTTCCGGGTGATTTGACTTCGGGACGTTTGTCGATTCTGGCAGTGGTTTGAACGACCAATGCTCCTCGTATTTGCCACCCTCCTGGATCCATTGGTCGAGCAAATCCATTTCTCTTTTGGTCAGGGGAAGCTTGGATTCGGGAGGGGGCATCAACTCGTCCGGATCATCGC
>Ga0315322_10001659_pt1 | contig 17265 bp, 14 predicted proteins | sample M110021515metaG_FD_203461 | JGI IMG/M metagenome (GOLD analysis project Ga0315322, IMG submission 203461) | Ammonia-oxidizing marine archaeal communities from Monterey Bay, California, United States - M1 100m 21515 | ecosystem: Environmental > Aquatic > Marine > Intertidal zone | place: USA...
GCTCCGACGACCAAGCGTCGTAACCAGACGCAAGTATTAGCAGCCCGGTCGTTGATTAGCAGCCCGGTCGTTGATTAGCAGCCCGGTCGTTGATTAGCAGCCCGGTCGTGCAAGCCCAGCCAATCGCAGCACGAACCCAGTTAACTGGCAGAACTGTCCGAGAGGAGAGAGAGTCTCCTCTTCACGGCCCAACGACGCGTTGCTCCACTGGTTAGCAGTCGCTACCAATGCGTTTGCCCTATTCAGAGCAAGCTAACCTCTGAACCCATCGGTTCAACCGGTGCTCCACTGATTTTGGAACCACTCGACGCGATCAATGCGTCGCGGCGCGTACTTGGTCTTTGGGTTGAATTTCTGGTTTCCAAGAAACGACACGAATGGCTCGTAGGGAACCTCCGCGTGTTGGGAGATCACATCGACCTTCTCGCTTCCCAGATTCCAGTCGTAAAGAATCTTGTTGTCACGCTCAAACCACTCGTCCAAGTACTCTGCATTGGTGATGCTGGTGACAACAAAATCGCAGTTGCGCTTGCATAGAAAGCACATGAATTGAGCAGCTAGAGCTCGCGTCTGCTCCAAATCACCGTCAGTGGAGGCTGCGGCGATATTCCAGATGCTGACGAAACCATCCTCATCCTGATCTGCGGGGTTGAGTTTGACTTCGATCTCAGGTGGTAGTTCTACAGCTGTCATGAAAATTCCCGGATGGAAAAACGTTCGATTGGAGCCGATATTCTAACGACCGAGCTGGATTCCCAAAATACGGCTGAAACCAAGAAACCTGCCACAGAGCAAGGAATTTTCGGTTAACCCTGTTTCCCTGCCTTTTCCTGGTCGATTTGTCGCTGTCGCTCTGCAAATCGTGCGCGTTGCTCATCGGTAATCCGATCTGCACAGTGAGGGCATTGGACCCCCGGAATGAAGCTCGTGTCATCCTGTTGTTGCGGATCGACCGGCCAACCACAGCCGTAGCACATCAAATGATCGCCAAGTTTCAGGCTGTGACCCACGGAGACTCGTTTGTCAAAGACAAAGCAGTTCCCCTCCCACTTCGATTCATCTTCTGGGATCTCTTCCAAGTATTTAAGAATTCCGCCTCTGAGGTGGTAAACCTCTGCAAACCCCTTCTGCCGGAGCAAAGCGGTGGATTTTTCGCAGCGTATTCCGCCGGTACAGAACATCGCGACTTTACGATGTTTACGTGGGTCGAGTTCTTCGTCGACAAATGACGGAAACTGCCGGAATGATTCGGTTTCCGGATTCACTGCTCCCTCAAAAGTACCGATTGCGACTTCGTAATCGTTCCGTGTGTCGACCACCGTGACTTCGGGATCGCTGATCAGATCGTTCCAATCCTTGGGGTCCACATAGGTGCCAACCGAGTCGTTGGGATCGATCCCTTCGACGCCCATGGTCACGATCTCTTTTTTCAGACGCACGCGTGTTCGCTTGAAGGGAGCCCCGTCAGAATATGATTCCTTGACCTCGAGGCTGCTGAGGCGTGGGTCATTTCTCAGGTATTTCAGAAGCCGATCAATCCCCTCACGACTTCCAGACACGGTGCCATTGATGCCTTCGCTGGCTAGCAGCAGGCTGCCACAGACTCCGTACTCAACCATGTGATCATGGATCGGTTTCTGCAAGTCTTCAAAATCATCCAGTGGCACAAATCGGTAGAGCGCTACAACGACGAATTTGGACATTAGTTTACCAGCAGGTTGGACGAAAATCGCCGCCACGTAGTTTGCTACGTAGCGACGGTCGTTCTTTTGCACGCGATCGCTATGGCGGACCGCTCAGTTTAACATGCCTGCCCGCCTGTAAGGTGGACAGAAATTGGCTAGGCAAGCATCCGCAAAGCCGCCATGGCAGCCGCATAATCAGGCTCTTCGGTGACTTCCGGTACGATCTCTTTGTATGCAACTTTGCCCTCTGAATCCAATACGAAGACTGCACGAGTCAAAAGTTTGAGTTCCTCGATGGTGACGCCAAATGCAGTGCCAAACTGATGGCTTTGGTAATCGCTCGCGGTACGCATCGAGACGTCTTCGGCGCCACAAAAGCGAGCCTGCGCAAATGGCAAATCACGACTGACAGTGACTGCATTGATGTTGTCACCCAGAGAGGCGATTTCTTCGTTGAATTTTTTGGTCTGGATCGCGCACACCGGTGTATCCAAACTTGGAACAACGCTGATAATCGAAGGCTTTCCCTTCAAGTCACTGAGAGACAAAGCTTGGATCCCAGCGTCAGCGTAATGGACAGTGAAATCAGGGGCGTCGCCGCCGATTGCAATGTCATTGCCTTCCAGCGTCATTGGATTTCCTTTGAACGTAATGATTCCCGAGCGTCCCATGAATGTATCTCCGGTGCAATTTGATGTTGGTTGATTGCGGAAGCCGGAACAGCGCTCCGGTTATCCGCGTGGGGGGATTATGAAGCCACAGTGTGTTTGAGTGAATGGGGGACACGATTGAATCGGATGCCAATCGATCGCCCCGTAGGCTTACAAGTTTCAGCTGCATTTCTCCGATGAAACGCGTCGAAGGGATTGCAACCGATAAAGCTGGGCGTCCCCGTCGGTGGAAATTACGTCAAAAATGACGGGGTTACCGTGTTCAGAAAGTGGAAGATTATCAGGAATGCGAGGCATTCTGAACAAGCGAGCTAACTCGGCTCTGTCGGTAACTAAGCACCCGTTTCGCGGGATTCCCGGAATCAGGTTTGGTGCAAGAGGGGGGCCGTTTCCGCGGTCGAGGTGCTGTTTTTAACATAGGAATGCTGCTCAGTTGCATGCTGCTTCATGTTTGTAATCCGTTGGGATACTCCGGGGTGCAGCCAACTCGCCTTTCTGGCAGAAGGAGATTCCACTGTGATGCGAAGTAACGCGTCAGAAAGTGCGCCGGCTGCATCTCGGTAGCAGTTAGGAACATCTTCGACCGTATCTGCCATCTCGACTGCCATCTCGCAAGCTTGCTGATCAGCATCCAGTTCCGTTCGAATCGCAGCGATGCGGAGTGTGATTAAGGTCATCGTGATGGCCACGCCGCTGCCGGCTGTCATTGCCCATGAGTGACCTTCAGCAAACCGTGTGATTAAACCACCCAACAGCCACGCTGGAACAATCGTTAGCATTCGAAGTGGTACGTGAAAGCGTCGAAGGTGAGCTGCTTCATGAAGAACCACCATAGCAAGCTCGGCGCGAGGTAATTCGTTCAATGCACGGTCAGAGATTAGCAAGGTTCTTAGTGGAGGGATAAAACCTGCGACCATGGCATTGAATGTGCGATTGCCTGTGTGCCAACAAACAATCCGCGTGCGTTTCAGGCCTGACGCAATCATGATTTCATCAATCCAACGCTCAGTTGGTTTGTCCACTCGCGATGTCTTAAAAAGATGTCGAATCAGCCAAGGTAAGCCTAGCGGGACGAATAGGAGCAAGACTGCTGCTGTGATGATCGTTGCTGATGAATCATCGAGTGGTAAGCCAGTGATCAGGTCTGTTATCCCAAGCAGAAGCAGGATCGGTATGACAAGCCACGCGACTGTCCCACGGAAACGTTGCCAAAGATGTGTCGCATGCAACCATGGACTGTTATCGACAAGGCCTGTCAGGCCACGGTAGTACTGTTCTGCTGACCATGTTGCCAGCGTGATGATGAGACCGGGGACTAGCAGGATCACTGCTTGAAGGAAAAGTGAACTGCGAAGGTAGGGCGCCTGTACAGTCGCTGTAGCAAGCCCAAAGCCTGCGAGGCACAGCAGCACGATTCCTAAGCCAAGCCATCGGAAGGCTGTCATTTGTCGGTCTAATAATTCAGATCCGAATCGTGGATCCACCCCCTCGCGAACGATTTGCTTTGAGCAGATTCTCGCTGCGATATGGCACAGCAGAACCAGTGCAGTGAGCATGCAGCCGCTAGCTAAGCTTGCCCGTTCCAGCGACGTCTCGATCGGAGGTAACGAGGCGCAGCTTAACGACAGCACGACAAGCAGAAAAAAATACAGATGCATGGGGCGCGTCCACATCGCGGGGCATTACGTATCCCAACGGCAAACGTCCTCATCTGGGCAGGAGTACCGCGTGCGGGAAACGGTGGCCGGCAACATGCGATCTCTGTCCGCGTTGCCGGTGCACCTAATGCAGACTAATCACTCAGGGTTCCGTTTGTGCCAATTATGCCGAATTTAACGACAAAACCTGACCCCACCCCTTTGGGGAGACCGGAAGTGGATTGCTCGGGATTCTGACTTACCAGCGGAGTCCGAATTGCGACCCACCAGTGTCCTGATTGTTGCCGCCTTTCAGTGGTCCCGTGTGCGAAGCCTTGACGGCCACTTCGCGAGGTGGTTCCTCAACCTCTTCCTTATCTTTTTGTTTGGTCGGGTCTACCGGTGCCTGTTGAGCTGCCTTGATCGACAGACCCACTTTTTGAGCGTCGCGGTCAAAGCTCAACACTTTGACCTCGACTTCTTCTCCTTCGTTGACAAAAGCACCCACTTTGGAAACCCGATGGTGCGCCAGTTCGCTGATGTGAACCAGCCCTTCAACTCCGGCTGTAAGTTTTACGAAGCAACCAAACGCTGCGACGCGAGTGACAGTCCCTTTGTGGACCGAGCCCACTTCGAATTCCTGCTCGGCGGTGTCCCAGGGGTTTTCTAGTAGATCGCGGTATGACAAAGAAATCTTACCGGTCTCTTTGTCAACGGAGTCTAGCTTCACGGTGACTTGCTGGCCGATCTCAAGCACCTCGCTTGGATGCTTGACCCGATCCCAACTGAGTTTGCTGATGTGGATCAATCCATCGAGTCCACCTAGATCGACGAAAGCCCCAAAGTCCTTGATGGTACGAACGATGCCCTGTAATTCGTCACCAGCTTCGATTTGTTCGAGCTGCTCTTTGCGTTTCTCTTCGCGTTCACGCTCGAGAATCGCACGGCGACTCAAAACGAGGTTGCCTCGCTTTTGGCTTGATTCCGTGACAACACAGCGAAACTTCTGATCGACAAATTCGCTTGTGTCTTCGACTCGGTACTCACTGATCTGGCTGATGGGAATGAAACCCTTGGCACCACCAACTTTGCACTCCAAACCGCCTGAATTGCTTCCGGTCACCGTGACCTCAACAACGGAACCCTCGTCGATGTCTTCCCAATCGGAAGCTTCGATCGCGCTACCGGGAAGCCCAAGTGCATACAGGCCGTCTTCGCGGCTGATACCTCGTATCAACACTTCTACGGAGTCGCCAATGGCTGGCTCCTGTTCGAATTGATCAAAGGCGACCACACCCTCGTCAGGACCGCCGAGTGCGATGAAGACATTGTCATCGTGGATCTTTAGCACTTGACCCTGAACGCTTGCACCTTCGGTCAGTGGTTCGGATCGGTTGGCCATTCCCGCTGGCCCACTGAGCATGGCTTCGACATCAGTTGCGGCAAGTTCCGCATCCAATTCCGCCTGAATGTCATCAGGAAGTGCGTGGCGAGCGTTCGGTATCGCAACTTTGCTGGTCGGTGCTTGCTGGGGGCGTTTGGGCCTGGGCTTGTCACCCGCCAACCTTGGCCTTGGCTTCGACTTTTTCCCTGCATTCCCTTTGCCGGACTGCTCCGAAGCAGCTTGGTCAGCTGCTTCTAGCTCTTCTGTACTGACAGAGGGTGATGCTGGCTTGGCGATTCCCAAGCCCCTCGCTGCCAGCGGGCCGGCAACACGATCTCGCTTGGCTAGAGGACTCGCAGATTTGGTATCGGCTGCCGGTGGGGGTATTTCAGATGGCGCGGCAGCAACTTCTGCTCTACCAGCACTGTCCTGTGCCGAAGCTTCGACGGCTTGTGGCTCAGGTGCGGTAGAAGCAACTGTGGCTTCAGAAGCAACTGTGGCTTCAGAAGCAACTGTGGCTTCAGAAGCAACTGTGGCTGGGGGAGTTGCTGCGTCGGTGGGGTCTTGGCCGTCCGTTGGGGCTGGGTCGCCGCTGCTCATCAGTTTCGTCGAAAAGGTGGAGAAAGGATAAAAACTGGTCAATTCGGTAGTCGCGTGCGTTCAAGCAAGCGTTTGTGGAATCTCCGGCTTGGATGCTGGAAAGTCCGTGCTCCGCTACTTCTACTTCTACTTCTACTTCTGCTTCCCCCATTTCTCAAATGGGGCAACGCGATTCAGATCTGCGATTGCTCACATTTCACGCGAGTTTGCGGGCGGCCGATCGGCAGGATGTGGTTGCAACCTGAATCGACGTACCCCGTTTCAACTCCGGAAGCACGTTCTCTGCAGAGTGTAGTCTAGCAATGGAGGTTCTGGGTCGGTAGCCTTCGCGATCTGTCTGAATCAGCTTCCGACAGGATTGTTTGGCCACGATTTGCCGTATTTTTGCCAATGGAAGATGTTTGAATGCCTCAACTTGACTCATTTGCCCACAACGAACTCGCCAGTTTGCCGTCAAAACTGATCGCAGCGATTGCTGCAGCGGAGATGCCCGATCTTGGGGAAGGAACGGTGGCAAAGCAACTCACAGAACTGTTGCTGGATGCTCAAATCTCTGAATCCGGCCTTGTTTTTAACATTGGGGAGACAGCCGTTCTATCCAAGTCGCAAGCTGCTCTCGGTCTCTCCGGGCTTTGGCTATTGGCGGGCAATTTGGAAAGAAGTCACTCGATCAGTCAAGATCTACCTTGCCGCAATGGAAGCTTTTGGCACGGGATCATGCACCGGCGAGAAGGTGATTTTGGTAATTCTAAATATTGGTTTCGCAAAGTCGGTGATCACCCGATTTTCGAGCAATTGCCCGAGCTGAGCGAGGGAACTTATGCGGATCCCTTTGACTTCGTCGATGAGTGCAGTCGTGCTGTTAGAAAAAGTCACGGTGATGCGTATCAAAAGTGCATGCTGGCACAGTGGTTAGAGTGGCAGGCATTGATGGTGCACTGCCTTGCGTCGTGACGTCACCCTGAGGTGCATTCAGAATCACGCCGGTAAGGCGTTTTGCTTTCCATCGCACCCGCATTCTGCCAGACAAAATACGGGTGGAAATGCAGACAAAATACGGGTGGAAATGGTTGTTTAAAGTCCAAAAATGCTTAGCTTGGGCTTCAACTCAGTGTCGACTTCGTCAACGCAATTTCGCGAGCTCTCAACGCACTCTTCGATCCGCGCCAAGTCAGTACGTTGTGCGTGGGCGGTTAGTCCTCGCTCGCCTGTAATGATCAGAACCGTGTCTTCGGCAGCGGCTTCGGTCACGGCCCATTCAATGGCTCGATGTCGATTTGCCACTAATCGGAAGCTCGCACACTTTTTAACACCATCGAGAACGTTATGGGATGCTGCGAGGAAGCCCGAGCGGGACTGGTCGGTTGCAGTGATGATCGCTTGATCCGCAAAACGTTCCAACTGCGTTCCGTATCGTGATAGTGTGTCTGCGTCAGCTGCAGCATCCAGTACCAGTATGCACCACAGCTTTCCACCCGCTTTCATGTCGCGGCAGGGCCGCATCGCTTCGACGGCTCGTGCCGGGGTGCCGCCAGCATCGATCACAACCGTTGGCTTGCCGTGCTCTACCATTCGCTGGCTGCGGCCAGGAACGGTACGCAACTGACTCAGGCTTTCGGCAATTCGCTCGAGCGGCTCTGCAAGCAGCAGGCCGACTACGGCTGCTGCAGCATGGTTGGCGGCCATGGCGTAACCACACAGGCAGGTTTCCATGATCGTGGTTGAGTCTTGATGTGTCAGCAATAAAGTGCTGACGCCGTCAGACTGATCAAAAATTTGTGCGGTGACGTCTGCGTTCTTGTGAATTCCATAGGTCAAAGTGCGGACGTCGTGGTTCTGCAGTTCGCGAATGACACTCGGCTCATCAGCAGATGCGATCACAACCCCGTCGTCTGCCAGTCGCTCAAGACTACATTGCAGGCCTGATGGACCATAGTCGTCCGTACTGGTTGCTGTTCCACAGATGACAATGATGTCGAATTGAATCGCATCGTAGTTTCCGTGGCGTGCTTCCGTTTCAGACATTTCAATGACCGCGGCTTTGCATTGGCTGTCTTTGGCTTCCGCTAGCCAATGCACAAGTTCTCGGTTATTCGGGATGGATGAGTTGGACGTGGACTGCACGACACCGTCACTCTCGCCCAAGTCGGTTTGATAAGCCGTGCGGATGGAGACGGATCGTAGCAAGGCAGAAACCAGCAGGGAGGTGGTCGTCTTCCCTGCAGAGCCAATCACGCCGATCGTTAACATCTGCCGGTCTGGACGACCCGTTTGTTGGGCCGCTATTTCTGCCAGAGTTACTTCCATGTCACCCACAATGCACTGGGGCAACGGACATGGCAAAAGCTGCTCCGTCAGAATGCCGCAGGCGCCGCGGGCCAACGCGTCTGCAATCACGCGTGAGGGATTGTCTTGGCCAAGTCGGTAAACAACCAATTCACCAGTAGACGTTGTTGCTGATGACTCAGCGATCGAATCGAACTCGATGTCATCAGCAGCAAAGAAGCGGGCATCGGATAGCAATGCACGTAGTGAAAACGTCGGCGTGCTGGCCGCCAAGAACGGTTGGCTGGCTACTGCCAAGTCACTGCCGGGAAATTTGCCAGTCGCCAAATCAATGAGTGATTTTGCCTTGGCTGGAAAAACGCTGTTCGTATCCGAGACTTCGGAACGTTGGATTCCGTGGTGCATGATGGCCTCCCTGCACATCGTGTCGTTCGCTTCAGCAGCGGTTCCACCACTGCGAGTGAGCAATCCTTGCTTCACCGTGGGCAAATTGTTCCCATCTGAACAAAACGGTCAAGAGCGAATACGGCGTGTCACAACCAGATTGATAACAATCTACAAAATAAAAAATTTAAAGCGTGGATGGACACCCCCGCCTAACGCTTTGGTATTTGGATGCAAGCATCACGCATCAGGAGTTGCAGGTCAGCCCACGCAGCCTTTTTGGCTGCCGGATTGCGAAGCAAATACGCTGGGTGGTAGGTCACAAGTACTTTGCTTGCAAAGTAGCGGTGCAGCGTTCCACGTAGTCGGCCAACCGACAGTTTCGTCCCTAAGAGTTCTTGGGCACTGACAGCACCTAGGCAGACAATGTATTCGGGCCTCAGTAAATCAAATTGCTGCTGGTAATAGGAACGGCAGTTTGCAATCTCATCTCCTTCGGGGTTGCGGTTACCCGGCGGCCGGCATTTGATCGTGTTGAGGATGTAGACATCGTCACGTTGGAGCGTGCAGGCTTCTATCATTTTTGTAAGCAACTCACCGGCTCTTCCCACAAACGGTCGTCCGCTCAGATCCTCTTCTTCACCCGGTCCCTCACCGAAAAAGGCGATCCGGGGACTTGTGTTGCCCTCTCCGAACACGGTCTTGTTGCGGCAGTTAGCCAGTGCCGCGCACTGCGTGCACGATGCAACCGCTTCTTCCAACTGTGTCAGTTGTAGTGTGCGTTGCTCTGGAGGCAGCGCGTCACTTGGGTAATCGCCTGCTGTCGCATGAATGGCGGAGACACCTTCAAGTCTTGATGCGGGGCGACTGGCGGGAGGGCGATTGGGAGTGTCACGAGTTGGAGGTGGCTTTGGACCTGAACTGTTGTTGACCCGCGTAGCCGAGGTTCCTGTAGCCGAGGTTCCTGTAGCCGAGGTTCCTGTAGCCGAGGTTCCTGTAGCCGAGGTTCCTGCGTGATCGTTAGCCGGAGCAACGTTTCCGCTTGATCCGGTTCCAGCACCGGTCTGCCCTACACCCAGCTGCGTTGAGTTCGGTTCTCCTGTGCTCGTGCCGGATGACGTTGGCAGCAGTGTGTCGGGAACGGAGAAGCGTGTGACAAACAGTTCGGTCGACTGTACGTCAGGTCGAGGCAGCCACATCACCCCGGCGCGTTGCAAATGTGCCGCCAAAGCTGCAGTTTCCGCGGCGGTCTGATGGGGGTCTAAAGGCTCGATGGCATGCGAACCCTCAATCGGCTGGGGCAATTCAGAACTCGAGGACGCGTTCGGATTCTGCGGTTCCGCGGCTGGCTGCTCGGATACGTCATCCGCTGATTGTTGATTGGTCGATTCGCTGAAGGTATTCATGAGCATTCCGCTGCGAAATGGTCTGAATCTGGCTGCCGAGCCGATCGGAAGCGGCAAACGCCGACAGATTCCATGTCCGCTCAGATTGTATCGGGCAAGCCGTCTATCGTGCGAGCGGGGCATCATGCGTAATGTTTGCGGTTTGGGAGGGGCAGCGACGATGGTCAGCACCTCTGGTTGGGCAGTTGAAACCGTCAAGCACGGAAACAGGACTATCCCATTTGCCTTGCTGTGTTTACGCTTTCCCGTTGTGTTTGCCGATTCTGCGAGCCCTGAAAGTGAGTGGGGTGTCAATCGGATAACTCGCTTGTGTACCGGGGCAATGCATCCTCGGTCAGTTCATTTCTTCCTCTTGCTCGTGTTGGGTTGGCCTCGTTTTGGTCGATTTTGCAGCATGTCCAACGAGCATTTCTGTTTCAAGTAGCCTTCCATGCCAGTCCCCCAAGTCGCCATCGTCGGACGTCCAAATGTCGGCAAGAGCAGCGTTTTTAACTGGCTGGCGCGTCGTCGGTTGGCCATCGTCGATGATCATTCCGGGGTGACCCGGGATCGCATGACAACCTTGATCGAAGCCAATGAACGCTATTTCGAATTGATCGATACAGGCGGAATGGGTGTCGAAGATGAAGATAACCTGACAGCAGACGTGCGGCAGCAGATTGAATTGGCTATTAACGCCGCTGATGTCATTCTGTTGGTGGTCGACATTCAAACGGGTTTGATGCCGCTCGATGAAATGGTCACTGAACGCCTCAGGGGCGTGGAGAAACCTGTGATCCTTGTCGCCAACAAAACCGATCAAGAACATCAGGAAATTCAGTCCGATGAGTTTCATAAACTGGGACGCGGGCATGTGCTGTGCACCAGCACCACGCAGAACCGAAATCGTGATCGCTTACTGGAATTGATTGTTGACCGCTTGCCTGATCCTGTTGATGAGACCGTCACCACTCCACAGATGAAGTTGACGATCGTTGGTCGTAGGAATGTTGGTAAAAGCACATTCGTCAATACGCTGGCCGAATCGGAACGAATGATTGTCAGTGAGGTGCCGGGAACCACTCGCGATAGTGTTGATGTGCATTTTGAGATCGATGGACAAACCTTCGTTGCGATTGACACGCCAGGATTACGTAAACGCAAAAGTCAGCGAACTGACCTCGAATACTACGGAATGCATCGAGCGCAACGTGGTGTGCGTCGTGCCGACGTCGTACTGATGTTCTTTGATGCAACGGAAACGATTAGTAAAGTTGATAAGCAGTTGATGGGGTACGTGATGGAAAATCACAAACCGTGCATCTTTGTGATCAATAAATGGGACATGTTGCATGGTTCCGTTTCCACGGATCGATGGGTCAGTTACCTGCGTTCACAATTTTCAACATTGTCGTATGCCCCCATCGCTTTCATTACAGGCCAAACTGGCAAAAACGTCAAAACGCTGTTGAACCACGCGACCATGTTGTTCAAGCAGTCGCGTGAACGCGTTTCAACTGGGGTCTTGAATCGCTTGATCAAGGCGGCCATGGATGCACATGAACCTCCGCTGTATCAAAACCGTCGCCCCAAAATCTACTACGCCACACAGGTGTCGACTGAACCGCCAACCATTGTCCTGATGTGCGGAGAGCCCAAGGCATTCGGCAAAGATTATCGACGTTATCTACTGGGTGTGCTGCGAGATCATCTGGCGTTTGGTGAAGTCCCGATCAAAATGTACCTTCATCGGCGCAATCGTAACGACAAAGTTCCTGATGGCGTCGAGTGAGCGATGCCAGACAAGTGGCATTTGCTCGCGGCTTGTGTTGTCGAGTTGATCCTGAAAACGATTGAAGCATCGCAGGATGCTCGTCTGTCCGGACTGGGTTGACCTGCTGCTGGGAATGAAGCGAGCGTTTGTCTGTGTTCACGCGGAATTTGAATAGCAGGGTTTGTCACTCTTTGCTGGATTTCTGCTTCCACCAAACTTTCCATTGGTCCGCCATGGCGGATACCTTTTTGGGGTGTCTGAATGCCAGATCCTTGGTCTCCGTGGGATCGCTTTCGAGGTTGAATAATTCCCAGTCCTTTGATCCATGCTTGACCAATTTCCAGTCTTTGTCGCGGATCGCTTGCGACTTGCCGAATTGCCAAAACAGCGGCCAGCGACGCGACAGTTGCTTTCCTTTCAGGACTGGCACCAACGATTGACCTGGCAGGGTTGATTCAATTTCCACTCCCGCTAAATCGAGCATCGTGGGGGTGAAGTCAATCAAGTGGCCGGGATGGTCAGTCATGGATGCTCGCGCGATCTTTCCCGGCCAGTGAGCAATCATGGGAGTGCGGGTTCCGCCTTCGTAGTCCGTTGTCTTGTATTGGCGATAGGGAGTGTTGGATGCGTTGGCCCAAGGGCGACCTTGAGTTAAGTAGCTAGTCACTTCCCAAGGCATCGTTCCTTTTATTGTCGAGCGATCTGCCGAGTCGTTGCATGCACCGTTGTCCGATAAGAAGAAGATCACGGTGTTGTCAGCTTGGCCCGTCTCTTCAAGCTTTTCGAGAATCCTCCCAATGTTCCTATCCATTCGATCAATCATGGCAGCGTAAGTTGCCATCCGTAGATCCCACCAATCAGTGTCACTTTCCTTGATGGAAGTCCATGCCGGAATGGATGAATCACGCTGCGAGAGAATTGCACCGTTTGGCAGAATGTTCATTCCCTGCTGTCTCGCGTACCTGTTTTTGCGTAACTGATCCCAGCCGAGACTCTTGTATTTTCCTCGGTATTTTGAGACGTCTGCTTCGCTGGCGTGAAGAGGATAGTGTGGTGCTGTGTAAGCGACGTAAAGCAAGAAAGGTTGGGTTTCGTTCTGATATTGATCGAGGTATTCGATAGCGTGGTCCGTGAACGCATCCGTTGTGTAAAAGTCTGGGGCCTCTGGCGTGAATGGAGTAAATTCCTTGTCGTCAATCGCCCATCGGCGTACTTTTTTGCGTGCAGGAGTTGGTTCGTCGCCTCTCGCATTGCCTGGGTTCCAGAAGTTGCAGCAACCATCGGTTAAGCCGTAGTAGCGATCGAATCCTCGCTGGTAAGGAGTCTGCCCCGCATGCCATTTTCCCGTCATCAAGGTGCGGTAGCCAGCCTTACGCATCCTTTCGCCGAACGTAGGCGATGAGTAGCGGACAGTGGAAGATGCTCCGACATGATGCCACCAATGCCCCGTCAGTAACGATGCTCGCGTGTGTTCACATTTGGCATTGTTGTAAAACGTGCGGAATCGCATGCCTTCGTTCGCAAGGCGATCAAGATTGGGTGTCTCGATTTCACCGCCATAACAACCAATGTCCGAAAATCCCATGTCATCACACATGATCAAGACAATGTTGGGACGCTGAGTGGACTGGTCAGGTGCTTCTGCAGGGGTTTCAGCCGACACTTGCTGGTGCGTCCACATCCACTCATGTCTTGGTAGTATGCCCAAGCAAATGCTGATGAACAGAAAACCACGAAAACATGCCAGAAGTTTGGGTAGGCGCGACGTATGCAAAGAGGTAACTCCCACGAGAGAGGTGAAGAATGATTCAAGCAACATTGTCAGTTCAAACGCCTACGCGATCTCCGACGTGAAAGTAACAGTTTAGCACGGTTTCGACATTCGCTGGATGTGCTGCCCGAATCAGGTGTCTGTTTGGCTGAGCAGGATCCCCGAGCAATGCTGGGCTGCTCAGGATTCCGCTGATGGGTGCACCACTGATCAGGGAAATGAAATTGATCAGGGAAATGAAATTGATCAGGGAAATACAAACCGCGTGATTTTTGCGTCAGGTGGTTGCGATTCGCTGACCTGCTTCAGGATAATTGCAGCCCAGATTCGGTGATTTGGTAGGGTACAATCGACTCGTCGCACCCGCTGCCGCGATGTTTCGCAATGTGCAGTGCTCTTCCGATCTTGTTCCCCTCTCGTGTTTTCCCCATCAAGATGATCGTATTGGCGTTTGACAGTAAGTCACCGCTTTCGATTGGGCGTGTGATCAGATCATCCAGCATCACTTCGTGGCTCGTGTAGAGCAGCAGGCAGCCAATTGCATTGTGGTTGTACTTGTGTCTGTCGATGGTTGGCTGGCTGTCACGAAAACCGATGCGGAAGAGGTCGCGAGCGACCCAGTCATATTCCTTGCGGAGAATCTGGTGGTAAATGTACTCGAACAGTTCCAGTTGAATCGAGTCAGCCGCTTTCTTGGCTGGTTCGACACCATCGATCACACAGCGACGCACACCGTGAGCAAAGTTCCCGTAAAAGAATGCGATCGCTTGGTCTAATTTTTTCGCCTGCTCATATTTCCATTCACGCCATTGATCTGAATCCATGTCGGTCGCGGTAACGCGTTTTCCACTGTGTTGGAAAATATGCAAGTAGTCGCGGCGTGTCTGTTCGGGATTCCAGATCTGTTCCAGATTTGCCGTCGAATCGATGGGCTTCTCGGAGAGTTTCCAGTCGCACAATCGCTGTGCGTAGTCCGCGTGATTTTGTGAGTCGCCTCGGGAGGTCAGGTCAAATAGGATTCCCCGCTGTCCTTCTTGTTGGCTGCCTTCATTCGCATAACATAAGCCGAGTTGGGTTTTTCCGATTCCTGTAGCACCCATCACCACGGTCAATGTGCCCGGGATCAGGCCACCTCCCAGAAGTTCGTCAAGTGATGAGATTCCGGTGCTCTGTCGCTGCATGGGTATGACTTTCGATCGAGGTGCGGTGAGGCGGGCAGTTCGCTGAGGCCAATTGAAAACACAACCTGCTGAAGCCAAATACTTGCGAGCGTGAATTCGTTGACGACCAAGAATGCTTCAGCAAAACCGGCATCAGGAAAACTGATCGCCCGCTTATTCCAGGCTCATGCAGTGTCGGTTAGCCATGCTAATCCCGCTGACGATCGCTCCAACGATTCCAACAAATCCTTGATCCGTTCCGCATAGGAATACATTGGGCAAATGAGTTGTCCCATCAAGCTGTTTATCAGGAGCTCCGTAGACAGCACCGTTGTCGTGCCATGTGAAGCGTCGGATCGTTTTTGGTGTGAAAACATCGGTGTCGATCACGTAGCGTCGAAAATCCGGCATGAACCGGACGGCCGAATCAACGGCATCATCATACTGGGCGATCTTAGCCGCTTGGTATTTTTCATCGGGAAGGTTGCACCAGTGGTCGTGATTTGCAAGCGTCGTGATGCGGATCACACCGTCAGGTAACTCTCCTTCGTCGGCATCGTAAATGTAGTTGTTCGGTGAACAGATGACGCCAGTGCGACTATCACAAAGTTGCTGCTCCGGTCGTTCCCAGTAGAACGTTTTGCTGTCGTTGTAGAAAACAATTGTCCGGTCAAAATCAAAGTCGACTGGCTTTCGATCAAGAATTGAGATCGACTCGATAAATGAGAGCTTTCCCGCCTTGGCGACATCGACGCTGGATACATCATCACACAATCTTGCCGTTTCCACATTCCCTGCTGATGAAAGAATACGATTGCCCGTCAATTCTGTGCCATCGTCAAGCACCACACCTTGTGCCTGTCCGTCTTCCACGTGGATGCGCGAGACGCCACTTCGAAGTTTTAGTTCACCGCCGAGGCCGCGGAACCGCCTAACCAGATTTTTAAGGATGACCCGTACACCTTTGAACGGACGTCCGAATCCTTCCAGATAACAGGCGCGAAACATGATGCAGAACTGCCCGAAATCCATGTCGTTTTCGCGGGCGTTGCCATACCACATGAGTGGGCATATCAACATTTCAATGAGTAATGGCTCACTGATGTGTTCCGCCATCACCTCGCGTGCTGAACGCATGAAATTTGGTGCGTTACCATCCATGTCGCTGTAATCCAGCAATGAGCCGCACAGCGACCGGAAGCCGTCGATCTGGTCCGGGAAATGCTTTGCAATTTCTGCTTCGAGTAATTGGATGTCGTTGCTGAAGTCAAGGGAAACATCTGGAAAGCGGATTGAAGATCCTACTTGTTCAGCAAGCTTAAAATCATCCCAGCGAAATCTTAGTTGACGAATCAGCTTTGCCAGGGGGCCCTTCTTGCTTCCTTTACGTGCAAAGTTTGTCATTGCGTGCAGGCCGACGTCGTAATTGCGTCCACCCATGCGGTAAAACGAATTAAGCCCACCGATCGTGTAATGACGCTCCAGAATACAGACCTTCTGGTCAAAGTGAGCTAAACGGATTCCTGCCGCTAAGCCGCTCATCCCGGCGCCGATGATGATTGTGTCGTAATGGTTACTCATCCGCGTAACAAACTCGCAAAGCTGTGATGGGAGATAGATGGGATCATGGCAAGGCGGTGGTTGGAACTCGCGGTATGTCGGTCGAGCCGCGCAACCCAACCATTCTGGCACTTTGTACAGCGTTTCGGGCTGGGAATCGACGCTCGTGCAATGCTCTGCAGGCGTGAATCGCAAATCCAAAGGCTCAGCCCGTCGTAAATCCAGTTAGAAAAGAGTAATCGATACCTTCCATCATCTGTACCGCCGCATTTCCCCGATGTTTGCGATTTTTCACGAACGGCAGACTCGGGAGCCACAATCGACCCAATGACGGTCCAGATTTTCAAGAATAGGGGCAGTAATTCTCAGCAACAATGATTGTTTTGGCGTAATTTGCGAGCGTTTCTAGAAAAATATCGCTCTGCGTCTGAACTTGTATCTGGGGGACTCGTCGGCCGGAGGAAGAGCGGCCGTGTTCAACGGATGCTGGAATTTTGGGGTTGGATCGGTTAGCATCGCCGTCCCGCCGTCGCAAAGAACTGTCGGACATGTGGTTTGACCCAAGTTCTGTTTCCTGCGAAAGATGTCCCGAGAACGGGATTCTTGGATTATTGTCGCTCAGGGGTTGGCAGTCGTTAACGATACGATGTTGTCAGCTATGAATTGGCATTGTTTATTGTTCGCCCGCATTTGACCGCGCACCACATTGCTTGATGACACCATCAGCAACTTGTGTTGAGCGGGTTGTTGCGAAGAAAGGCTGTCGCAAGGCAGTGACGAGGAGAGCGGATTCGCTTTGGTAAATCGTTGATGAAGAGTGACAAAATCAAATTCGTGCTGATTGGTGGCTTCCTTGGAGCTGGCAAAACCACGCTGGTGGGCGAACTGGCCCGAAGATATTCCGCCCAAGGTAAGCGGGTCGGAATCATTACGAATGATCAAACTGACAATCTAGTCGATACCCAGAA
>Ga0315322_10001661_pt1 | contig 17262 bp, 17 predicted proteins | sample M110021515metaG_FD_203461 | JGI IMG/M metagenome (GOLD analysis project Ga0315322, IMG submission 203461) | Ammonia-oxidizing marine archaeal communities from Monterey Bay, California, United States - M1 100m 21515 | ecosystem: Environmental > Aquatic > Marine > Intertidal zone | place: USA...
GCAAATCAAATTCTTGAACGACACACAGACAGACTGATGGCTCGTACGGCGTCACGTCCTCTTGCTGCTGGACGACTGTCGAATCGCTCTGCTTGGCTTCTCGTTGTAGCGGGTTTCATTGGGGGCTCTGGATGCGTGTGGTTGGCTGGAAACCTGCAGGCGGCATGCGCGGCAATGCTTACATGGATTCTTTACGTCGGGGTCTATACGCCACTGAAAAGAATCACACCACTCAATACAGCGGTTGGCGCCGTGGCAGGTGCCCTACCGATTGCAATTGGCTGGCTTGCTGCAGATGGCCCGCAGCAGTTACTGGCTGGTGACATCTCTGCATCGCTCGCTGTAGCAGCCCTTGGTACAGTGCTCTATCTGTGGCAGTTCCCTCACTTCATGGCCATTGCTTGGCTCTATCGCAAACAGTACGGGTTGGCAGATCTTAAAATGCTCACTGTTACTGACCCAAGCGGTTTACGAGCAGCGGGGCAGTCGTTAGCAGCAGCTCTCGCCATGATTCCGGTAAGTTTGGCAATGGCAATACCAAGCGGCAGTATCCGGATGTTTCTCACTGCGGCACTCGCATCTACCGTCTATGTGCTTGTTTCCGTAAACTTTGCTTTCCGACGAGATGATCGGTCCGCCCGTATTCTCCTCTTTACATCGCTGGGTGTGCTTTTGATTCTTATGACGTCTGCAGTAGCCTTTAGTGCCCCAAAGATATTGACAGGTTCGTACCTCTAGTTCTTTTTTGTTTTTGAATTACCACACGACTCAAGATATTCGACACGTTTTATGAATGCTTCAGCTGCTATTGGCCATGAAAGTCACGGACACCATGGGCCAGTCCTCCAATATCAACCCGGTTTGCCGCTCTCTCGAGGCAAACTTATTATGTGGCTTTTTCTGTCGACTGAAATTATGTTTTTTGCGGCCTTGCTCGGCAGTTACGTTGTCCTTCGCTTTGGTGCCGCTGTGTGGCCCAAGCCTCATCATGTGCACCTGAGTGAGCCAATTGGCGCTTTCAATACGTTTGTGCTCATTTGTTCTAGCGTCACCGTTGTACTTGCACTTGAGGCAGCCCGAGCAAATAAGCGGTCTCTCGCAAAAGCATGGATGCTCATTACTCTCATACTGGGATCTCTTTTTCTTGGTGTGAAAGCATATGAATATTCTTCCAAATTTGACCATGGTATTTATCCCTGGGCTCCACGTGGAAGAATTTATGAGCGTCCTGATCTCTATTACGGTTCAGCCGTGCGAGCAAGACTGAGTGATCCGGCAATCCTTGCGAAGTTGAAGGAGCTCGACGGGCAACCTGAGAACGAACTTTCAGATACTGAGATCACGGGACGTCGCCGCCTGAAGCAAGTCAGAGACATGGTTAATAACCCCGACCAGCAGGCATTCGATCTTGCAGTTGTTGCAGATCAGATCATGCCACTGCCGGGAGAAGGTTCCGATAGCCATGGCCATGGCGGTGGACTCAATGACACATTTGCATGGCTTCAATTACCGGCCGTGATACCCGGAGGGAATATGTGGGCGAGTACCTATTTCTTCTTGACTGGCTTTCATGCAATCCATGTCATTGTTGGGTTGATTGTATTCAGTATTTTACTTCTTTATGAACTCGGTCCTAAAACCGCTGGTATGATTGAAAATGCCGGTCTCTATTGGCATTTTGTAGATCTCGTTTGGATATTTCTTTTTCCACTTTTGTATTTGTTTTGAAGATATTTGATGAAAATACTTCAGATCGCGTTGTAAGAAGGCAGTTATGAGCAATTCAGAGCCCCACAAGAGTTCGAATGTAACGCACGGGCCAATTACTTCTCCAGGTAAGTTGCCTGAAGATATTGAAAGTGTTGCAGAGGACGAGCAAGCACATGAGCAACATGGCGGAATTATGCAGTACATGGCTGTGTTTGTTGCTCTATGCTTCTTAACAACAATGTCGTTCTTGACCTACTCGCCCTATTGGCCGTGGAGAGATGAGCCGCAGGTCGGCTGGGCCTTTATGATGGCCGTTTCGTGTACCAAGGCATTGCTCGTGGTGCTCTTTTTTATGCACGTCCTGTGGGAGGCTAATTGGAAGTACGTGCTCACAATTCCCGCAGCCATGATGGCCATTTTCCTGGCTATTATGTTGATACCAGACATTGGCCTGCGAAACCGTATGGTTGCTCAGGAACGTGCCCTCCACATGGCACGTGGTTCCGATGTTTTGCTGTTAGAAAAAGCTGCATCCGCCGATTCATCAGGTGAAGTTGAGAAGCATGACCACGAATAAATTACGAAATATAAAGCGAGCTGCTTTCTTTTCACTGCTGGCCATCAGTTTCATTGGCTGTAGCGATTCCGGTGATTTAGAAAAGTTGCAGGCTCGTTCGAAGCCGGTCAGCCTAAACGAAAGCCAAAAATCCTCCGATGCGACTCCAGTTTCACTAGGTGAACCTGCAGCGAGATTTGAACTGACGGATCAGGAAGGGAATCAGTTCGATTCGGCAAACCTGAAAGGCAAGGTGTGGATGGGCAGTGTTTTTTTTGCCAATTGTCCGGGCCCATGTTTCCGTGAAAACCAGGCAATCGCTGATATCCTTCGTGAGATAGACGACCCGAATTTTGTTGCTGTAAGCCTGACTTGTGATCCTGAGAATGATACTCCTGCAACGCTGGAGCATTACGCCGATCGTTTTGAGGCAGATCCTCAGCGATGGAAGTTCTTAACCGGAGATATGGATGTTATTAAACGGGTGGGTACGAAGACATTTTTGTTGCCAGTAGAAATAGGCGTGCATTCTGAGCGAGGCGCTGTGTTTGACCGCGAGGGACGACTCCGCGGCAGTTACCATCTGTTGCAGGAAGACAGAGTGGAACGGCTGAAAAAACTTATTCGTGATGTCCTTGCAGAAGATGATACGACTGCCAATGCCGAGGGATCAAGTTAATGGGGTATGAGTGGCTTGCGACATTTAATGCGGTTCTCAACGGTATTGCCGCTGTGCTTCTTGTTGTGGGATGGGCCCTCATTGCACGTGGCAACTGGAAAGCGCATCGGGCGGTCATGATCGCAGCTTTTTCGGTTTCAACAATTTTTCTTATCTCATACCTGGCCTACCATTATCTGGTTGGCCATGTTTCGTTTGGCGGGCAGGGGCTGATACGGGTCGTGTACCTCTGCATTTTAGTGTCTCATATTATTCTGGCAGTCGCAGTTCCAGTGCTGGCAGTCGCCATGTTCGTTCTTGCGTTTCGTGGCAGTTGGCACCGTCATCGGCAATTGGGAAAGGTCACGTTGCCAATCTGGTTGTATGTATCAGTGACTGGTGTCATTATTTACTTCATGGTGTACGTTTTCTTCCCAAGCCGAAAAGATCATGCTGAAATAGTGCTCAATCAGAAATGCACGTGTTGTTCTTTAGCATAAAGAACAACACTATTCACAAAGTCTTCTTTCAAGATTAAAGGCTTGGCTGATGATTTGTGCGATCTGATTTTTAGACAACGAACTGATGTATCTAAGTAGCCAACTTGCAGCCCCTGCAGCCGAAACGCTTTGTTTTTGTGACGAGGAAAGGTACAGAGCCACGTGGGAATTGGTGAAAATCCCATGGATTCTTTGTTTTAGCCGGCACCGAGTAGAAAATGATCGTCCCTGTCTTGGGGCGACGAATCGTCTACAATTAGATTATGAGAAGGTATGCTTTAGCCGGTTTGTTCGTGTTGATCATCAGCATTACCGTAGGTAGTGATGCGTGGGGTTGTCCAACCTGTAAAGACGGGCTACAGGCAGCTGACAGCGAGGGCGCGAATATAGCTCGCGGATACTTTTATAGCATTCTTTTGATGATTGCTATGCCGTTCACGCTTGCTGGATCATTCGGTCTTTATGTCTGGCGAGAGATGCGGCGGCAACAGCATGCTGAAGGCAGCAATGCCGCCAACATCGTCGTCCCTGTGGCCGGGGTGCCTCATGTTTCCGATGGTTCTCCGGGAAGCTCGCATGAAAATCATGTGCCAAGTGTATCGACCTGAGAACTTGCAATTTCCCCACGTACGAATGCAGAGCACGATCGCGCTCTTTCTTTTGTTCGCACTTCGGGTCGGAACTGCATCATCGGCCATTCAGTCGCCAGCAGAATATTTTTCGACCTGGGGGCTTTCTCCGGCATACGTACAGGAACAAACTGCAGCCATTGCCGGGCGAGATGAATTCTCTCTTTCCAGTGCCGAATTCCAACTGATGGTCCGGATGCTGGACCGTTTTCAGGGGGCACCGAATCAATGGCGGCAGGAATGGGGAAATAGTTCAGTTGAATTCAAAAGTGGTCAAGCAAAGAAGTGTCAGGAGCAATGTCGGTCCGTTCGCATCCGTGGGAAGATCACCAAGGTCGTCAGGCTGACAGCTCCAGATGATGTGGTAATGATCACAAATTCGAAAGATATCTTTGCAGTACAGCTCCAGCTGAATAACAAAGAGAAGGCGTGGCTTGTAGTGCCTGATCTTCCCGTCGGTCTACCCGTCGATAACAATCTCGATGAAATATGTGGGGCTTCAGCGATCCTACTTCACGTCCCGGATCATGTACCAAACACGCAAAACAAAGAGCAGGTTCTGGCGATAGCTCCGAGACTGAAGTGGTGGCCGCAGACGCCGTTTGGACGACTTGGTATGGACTATGGCCTGTTCAATTCTGTTGATGACGGCATGCCTCTACAAGCGTCAGAGGCAGAGGCGTTTTATGCCAGTCTTTCGGCGAGCAAAAGCCAAAAAGACATCCCTGATGCCCCTCTACTTGATGACACGTCGCTGGTGTCATTACTTGACCCAGCCAGTGACTGGTTGCGACTACATCGCGGTGATCAGATAGTGCTTAATGGAACAGCTCGTCGTATTACAAAAGTTCTTGTAGAAGCAGGTCAGGATCAGGCCATACTCGGCAGTGATCACTACTGGGAGATCTTCGTTTTTGTTGCGACGCCTCTACTCCAGATTGGCGAGGGCTTCCAAGACACATACCCACTTGTTTTCTGTTGTACAGAACTGCCCCAGGGGTTGCCCATTAGTGAACAAGTGAACGAACCAATTCAAATTGCGGGTTTTATTTTTAAGCGATACCGATATGTCACGCAGCGTTTGATTCGTCAGAGGAATGGAGTTGGGGCAGGACGGCCTCAGGAGTCACCTCTGCTCATTGGGAAAACCCCGTTTCGGTTGCCAGCAAGGCAGCCATTGCAGTTTCCTGGCGGAATGACGTGGTTGCCTGTACTCACTGCTCTCGCACTGGTTGGTTGGATCGTGAAAGGGTTTTGTCAGAGTAGGCGTCGTTCTCGATTGACAGATACTCTTCCCGACCAAATTCAACTTTCATAGGACTTTCAAGTCGAAAGAAAGTTAGAGAACATCTGATTTCTCGGTCAAATTGACCAACGCTTGTTGATTTTGTGAGATTCGCAACACTGAACACTCGGAAATGCTTTTGCGACAGAATTTTAGTCGATTTTCCGAGTCAAAGCGTTATCGAGGAGCTTAGCGTGCTTCCGTTATGCCGGTCTGGGATATCCCCAGTATTTGTGGTCAAGAAGAGGTCCGAGATTCAAACAAGAGGTAAGGAAATGAGACGAGCCAAGATTTCAATTATTGGTGCCGGAAACGTTGGGGCCACGACCGCACATTGGTGTGCAGCTGCAGAGTTGGGCGATGTTGTCCTTCTTGATATCCCGGCAACAGAGGGAATGCCAGCAGGCAAAGCTCTTGATCTCTTTCAGGCTTCACCAATTATGGGTTTTGATTCGAAGATTACAGGAACAACCGATTGGTCTGATACGGCTGCAAGTGATGTCATAGTGGTCACGGCCGGAATTGCTCGAAAGCCTGGCATGAGCAGGGACGACCTCTTGTCCACAAATGCAAAAATTGTAGGTGACGTTGCTGGGCAGATCAAAAATACCAGTCCCGATGCGATTGTCATCGTTGTATCCAACCCACTCGACGCGATGGTGCAACGAACATTTCAGGTGCTTGGTTTTCCACCATCGCGTGTGCTAGGCCAGGCAGGCATCCTTGACACGGCACGATACCGTGCTTTTCTGGCCATGGAATTAGGCGTGAGTGTTGAAGATATTACTGCCATCCTTCTTGGTGGGCACGGGGACACGATGGTTCCAATCCCGAGTTGCACAAGTGTTGGGGGTATTCCAGTCACCCAATTGATAGCAAGTGACCGACTTGATTCAATTGTGGAACGGACACGAAAAGGAGGCGCTGAGATTGTTGGTTTACTGAAGACAGGCAGCGCGTATTACGCTCCAGCTGCAGCAAGTGCCCAAATGGTCGAGGCCGTTGTTCGAGACAAAAAAAGGTTGGTTCCGTGTGCTGCCTATTGTGATTCCGAGTACGGTGTTGGTGGCTATTTTGTCGGTGTCCCAGTTATCTTGGGCGGCAGTGGAGTAGAGAAGATCATCGAACTCTCGCTTTTACCTGATGAAAAAGCTGCATTGAATAAAAGCATCGATGCAGTTCGAGAGCTTGTTGCTGTCATGGGGCGACTGACGGCTTAGCCGGGAGGTTCGCCAGCCCCCCTAGACCGCCTCGTCGACCAGTTCCTTTCGAAGCACGTTGTTTTTAATGGGTAAGGCTGCCATTGCCCGGATTGTACGACTGCGTTAAAAACCCGAAGCACGGTGCCATGAACGTGATTGTTTGTGGTGACAGCCGCCAGTTAAAGAAACTGGTATGTGCATCGAGAATTTTGCAGAGGAGCTGGAATGGTTAATCAAAGTGACTGCTGGATTGAAGACCACAGTGGCGTTCATGGTGTGTCATCATGTTGGAATCGCCTGAGTAGTGATTGCTGTGTTCAGCCTGAGATTGAACAAGATCGTGTCTTTTTACCTCTTGGCTACGAGCCGGGGTATGACTATCCGCTGCTTGTCTGGCTTCCACAATCGACTGATACTTCCTTTGACTTGGGTCGTACGATGATGCGGATGAGTCTGCGGAACTATCTTGCAGTGTTGCCTGCTGTTCCCTCTGATTCTGAGAGTTGCTTTCAGGCGATTGACGCAATGGTTGAACGATACAGTGTCCATCGTCGTCGGGTTTATCTTATTGGAGTTGGAACAGGTGGGGAGAATGCTTTTCGTTTGGCATGTCGCAATCCAGAATCATTTGCCGGTGTTGTTTCAGTGAACGGTCAGTTCCCCGTCAATGAAGGTTTACTTGGTCAGTTTGAGTGTGTTCGCTCGTTGCCAATGATGCTGTGCTGTGACGAAAGAGCTAACGCGGCAGATTCATTGATGGCCCGTGACATTGATAAAACATTACGACTCTTTCATGCTGCCGGTGGGCTTTTGTCCCTTCGAGTGTACCGAGATAAAAGTAACAGCAGATTTCCTCGAGTGCAGTTGGCAGATATTGTTGGTGATATTGATCGTTGGATTATGGATGAGGTTTGCCGTGTACCAAATGACCAAGTAACTGCTCTTGTCTAGTCTGGGCATGCTCAAAGTAAGAAGGCTTTATGATGAAGGAATCGGTAACATCGCTGCAGTCTGCTGATAATTGGGGCCATGGAGCGGCTTTGCAAGGAATCGTAGAAGACGTTGTGAGCGATTTACAGCGTCATCATGCTGATACGGGTGTGCCATTGCCCCATGTGGCAGTCGATGTTCCTCGTGATCATAAATTTGACGGCAATGTCGCTGTTCTGAAAGAGTTGCTCAGTGTTTGGTTTCGAGATGCGGTGCGGGCTGCCGCTGGGAATGCAGCGATGGCACGTACTGCAGAAGTTCTGGTTACAAGTGTTGAGTATCCGGATTGTGTCGAGATTGAAATTGCCGACAGTGGTCCGTCGCTTGCGGAGCGGCAGGGGCTTGGTGGTGGTGTTGTTGGTCGCGTGCATGTAAGTGTCCAGCAGAAGTTGCTTGACCAGGTTCGTGGAGATGTGCGGCTTGATGATTGTGCCGAGGGCGGTGTGGCGGTGACGTTACGGGTCCCGAAGGTGGTCTCGCAGCGAATGGCTGCTTAATTATTTCGCCTTCCTGAAATGGAGATTTCTGCATGGATGCAGCAATCGAAGCTGGTTCAAGACGTCAGTCTGGTATGCGACCGATTCAAGTAATGGGCCTGTTTTTTCTGCTGCTTACTGCGGTGGCTACCGGCTTGTTGATTGATTTTCCTGAGAAGGAGAAAGCTGGCGAAGTTGAATTGCTCGCAGGGGCGGTTCTCGGCCCGGCTGATCTAGCTGTTATCGAAGCCGTCTTTGATCGGTCTGGTCTTGATTCTTATCGCGTAGTAGATGGTCGTCTTTATGTAGATGGTGGTCAGCAGAGTAGCTATCTGAGAGCAGTTGTTGATGCTGGTGCATTGCCTCCGGAGTTCGGTGGAAGTCTGCGGCGAGCCGTTGAAAGTGACAGTCCTTGGCGAAGTAAGGAGACGCAGGCGGAGTTGGTGCGGGTCGCTACTCAGGAAGAGTTGTCGCTGGTGATTCGGACAATGCCAGGAATTGATCAGGCTGCGGTGCTTTATTCAGGGAGTAATTCAGAAGGTCTGTTTCGTGACGCGAAGGTAGATGCACAAACGGCGAGTGTCAGTATTCGTACGGAGTCAGGTGAAGAATTGGATCGACATCGAGTTCAGGCTATTCGCGTACTTGTGGCCTCTTCAATTGCAGGGCTTCGCGTTGAGCAGGTGGCACTTACCGATCTGCGAAGTGGACAGGTGTTTGATGGCCCTCTCGTGTCGGACGCTGAATTTGTTACCACAGATCCAGATCGGGCCAGAGCTGTTGCGTACGAGCAGCATGTCACTGCAAAGATAAGGCAGGCGTTGGCTTTTATTCCCGGCGTTTTCGTTGAGGTGAACGCGTCTGCCATTGAGCTGGCCGCTGAGGATGTCCAAGGCAAAGAAGAAACGGGAGGCGATGTCCGGGCCGCCGCAAACGTGCCTGCCATTGTTGGCGTTGGCCTAGGCAGTGTGAAACGCAAGCAGAGCGTAGGGCAGGTCGTCCATGTTTCCGTGGCGATTCCCGAAACGTACCTCGATCGTTTGCGTGAAGAGATATACGCAAACGTCGAAGATCCAGCTGGTTCTGAAATTGAGAGACTGCGCACGCTTGTTGCAGGATTGGTTCCTGCCACTGAGCCGTGGGGTCGTGCTATGGTCACGATTACTCGGTATGTAAGTAACAGTGCGGCTCGTAGCGATCAGGGTGATGAGGAGTTCCCAGGTCATATAAGTCGTAGTGACACTCAGCCCATGCCGTCGCCGGCATACTCTTTGTCGAGCTTTTTACCAATTGAACAGAATTTCTCAATACGATCCGCCATGACAGGAAAACGCGTCGCGTTATACGGGTGCATGGCATTAGGCCTTTCCGTAGTGCTGATGTGGTGGCCGGCGTGGCGGAAACAGGGACAGCGGTCGGATTCTTTTAATGATCATGACCGTGATTCGATTGATTGGGCGACACTCAGGCGGTCGCATCAGTACGAAGGGCAGGATGAGGCATAGTGAGCCCTATGAAAACTTTTTCTTACTACGAGAAGTGGTTGGGCCATATTTTTATTGTGGTGCTGTCCATCTTTGCTCCTGTTGCAATGTGTGCAGGTGACGTGCCTGACGCTCCCGGGACGATCGGTAGTTTGCCTAGCATTCCGCTTTCTCTGGAAGGAAGTTCGGCAAGTCAACCTACCGAGCAGTCAAGTGACCTTGCCTGGAACAGTGAGATGGCTTTTGATTGGAAGGCGTGGGCCGTGGTTGGTGTTGCTGGAATTGTGTTGGTCAGCATTCGGCTCTTTGGTCGCCGGACAGTCTTGAAGATGCCTAGCGATGTGTTTGAGTTACTTGGCGAAGCTACGCTAGGCGGGGGGCAGCCAGTTCGAATTGTTCGTTTCGGACCGAAGACGCTCTTGGTGAGTGTAGGGAGTGGTGGTCCAAAAACGCTCTCGGAACTTGATGATCCTCTCGCTACAGAATGGATTGCAGCAGCCTGTCGCGGAGAACAGACTCTCCGGTCTTTGGTGAGTCATTCAAAAACTGGTGATGATTCGAGTGGTGCTGATGTCGCCCATGTTCTTCAGTCAGTTCAGGAAGAAGATGGAAGTGGCTCTGTTCGTTCACATCAGTCTGAGGTGGCGTAATGACTGCCTCCGGTTTGGAATTAAAAAAAATCATCCTCGCTCTGGTGCTGACTCTGCTGGTGCTGACTCTGATTGCATCAGGTGCCAAGGCTCAAGAAATCCAGCCAGATGCTGATCAGTCGCAGTCGGAAGCGGTGAGAGATGGTCCCGATGCCGGAGACACTGCCGAGAGTGTTTTGCCATCGAACGAAGATCAGTTTCCTGTAGACGTAACAGGTTTTTTTGATCGTCGTTGGGCTGATCGTCTCCTGCCGGCAGCATTAACATTCGGAGTGATGAGTCTGGCGCCTGCGCTCTTACTCATGACAACATGCTTTGTTCGAATGTCGGTCGTCTTGTCACTCACAAGGCAGGCTATCGGTACTGTGAATCTTCCTTCAACCCAAATTATTACATCGCTGGCGTTGTTTTTGTCAGCACTTGTGATGTGGCCAATTTGGACCTCTGCCTATCAAGCGGGAATTGAGCCCTATCAGGCAGGAGAGATCACCCTTCAGGAAGCATTAGAACGTGGAAGTCTCCCAGTTCGTCGCTGGATGGCATATCAGATAGAGGAAGCGGATAATCGTGACACCGTTGCGTTATTTCTTCAGCGACACCCGGGTGGTATGAAGCAGGTGGATAGTTATGACGAAATACCTACCGAGGTTCTCCTGCCGGCTTTTCTTGTGAGTGAACTGGAGGTCGCATTTATGATCGGCTTTCGTATCTTGCTGCCGTTTCTTGTTCTTGATTGCGTTGTTGCAACGCTGGTTGTCTCAACGGGGCTTGTCATGTTGCCCCCTACGATCGTTTCTCTGCCATTGAAGCTACTCGTGTTTGTCATGGCGGATGGCTGGTCTCTTGTTGTTCGGGGACTACTCGATGGGGTTCGCCTCAATACGTCGTAGGTTTCGCGGCTCGATTGTTTTCGTCACTCTGGTCTGACAGTTTTCAGGAAGTGTTGTATGGCAACCTTTGATCTTGTTTCACTCGTTCGGTCTTCACTCATCGAAGGCGTCTTGCTGCTGGCTCCGGCCCTTTTGGCTGGCCTGTCGGTGGCTTTGGTGGTTGGTGTTCTGCAGTCAGCCACTGGAATTCACGAACCGCTCATTGGCATGGTTCCACGGCTTGTGGTCATGGTGGCCGTCATGTTCATAACAGGTGGTTGGATGATTGAACGATTTGTGAGCCTTTTCCAGGCTAGTGTTCTTTCGCCCTAGGGGAGTCTCGGTTTCTCATGACATTGGTGTGTGTTTTGCTGGCCACCGAATCAGTAGCCAACCTGGGATTCTTCGACTTGTTTTCGGAGTCAACATTGTTTGTCTCTGCCGGAGTGCTTACTCGCATTGCTGGTGTTTTGCTCGGCGGTGGTATGCGGCTTTTTCCGGGCGGGACTGTTCATCTTCGACTTGCGATTCTTTTCATTCTTGGACTTGCCGCTGCGCCAGTAGCGATCTCGGTGGTGCAGGTGCAGAACGTGACTGAAGAATTATTTTTTCCTATGGTATTGTCAGAGCTACTCGTAGGCGGCTGTCTTGGTTTGTCGATAAGCTTTCTGGTGACAGTTTTCGAGTCTGTAGGTAGTGTGTTTGCCAATGTCGCAGGACTGAACTGGGCAGATGTTTTTACGCCGGGTGGTAGTGGAGGTCCAGGTGTCGCCCGTCTTTGTGGGTGGGTAGGCCTTGCCTCGTTTGTCGTAGCCGGCGGTCAACAGTTAGTAGTTGCAGGATTAATTGATAGTTTCCTGCAGATGCCTGTAGGTGCACTTGCTGGCGCAAATGAATTGCTCGGGGTGCCAATTATAATGAGGTTGATCGAGTTGCCATCTCTTTGTCTTCAGCTGGCTCTCATGATATCCGCTCCTATTCTCGTTGCCGTGATAACAGCACATCTGACGGCAACAATCTGTATGCGTTGTATAGCGGTCACGCCTGGCCCAGGGCTTCTGCAGGGAATCGCAGCTGCCGTGATGCTTGGTGGTCTGATTGTCGGAAGCCAGCAGTGGGCTGGTCATGCAGGAGAAATTCTTCGCGCTCCATTCGAAGCTAGTTTTGGATCAGCAGACTCGTTATATCCTGCAGTCAGTCAGGGCGTTGTAGAGACGGGAGGTTGGATCAGTGAGTGAAAGCCATGATCGAACCCTTCCTGCCACGCCTCGTCGCAGAGAAGACGCTCGGAATAAAGGTCTGGCTCCAACGGGTGCTGTGTTGGGGTGGCCTGCTATGGCAGCAGTGGTTTTGGTTGCACTGCCAATTTGGTTTCGTGCGACTGTCTCAGCTGCAGTCGCTGCAATCGAAAATATTCAAATGACTGGAAAGGGTGGGAGTTATCATGTTTTTCTACCACTCATTTTTCCGACAGTTGTTGTTGTCGTACTTGCTCTCGGTGTTCTGTTGCTAGTTCGTACATTTTTTGACGGTGCGGCATGGCGAATCGACCGCCTTGTTTTTCGATTTGAGCGGATTGACCCAAGCATTGGTTTACAACGTATTGTATCCGCAGTCACTGTTGTTCGGGTCGTGCTTTCTTTTGTTGGTTTTGCCGTTCTTGTGACTGCGGCTTGGTTATTGGCAGGGCCGCTCATTGTTGTTCTGGGTGATTTACCGGTGCGTCTTGGTCGTGGAGCAGGGCAGGGCAGTGAAGTGCTGTCTGCGGCAGTGAATTATCTGTGGGGCATTTTGGCAGTTGCAAGCATTGTTTCTGTTATGGATTGGTGGCTCCAGCGATTCCGTTTTGAAAGAAAGATTCGGATGACTCCGAATGAGTTGCGTGAAGAGTTAAGGAGCCTGCGGGCAGATCCTAAGGTGCGGTGGCAGCGCAATGGGTAGCGTGATTACACGCGCAGTTCGCTTTCGTCAGTCCGTTCAGGGCATTTCTTCAGGGCATCTTTCACCGGGCCATCCAGAAACTCATCTACCTGAGTAACAGCTCGTCCTTCAAGGCCTTCTATTGTCAGCGAGGCTTGTAGATCAACGTTCTTAAAAAGCGGATCCGCTGCGAGGCGTTCAACCAGATCGTTATCACGACCATCGCGGATGCCTGCTGTGGCTGCGTGGCTGTGGCGACGAATGGCCTCATGAAGTTCTTGTCGATCACCTCCGGCAGTGGTTGCAGCCATCAAGAGGCGTTCACTAGCCAAGAATGGAATGTGCTGCTCAAGATTGCGACGAATGCTTCCGGGAAGGACAACAAGTCCACCAGCGATGTTTGAATAGATTACGAGCACCGCGTCTGTTGCAAGAAAAGCCTGTGGAAGTACGAGGCGGCGAGGGGCCGAGTCGTCGAGTGTTCTCTCGTACCACTGCACTGCAGCCGTTTGGCTGGCCGTCTGCTGAAGACCCATGATAAAACGACTGAGGCCGCACATTCGTTCCGCCCTCATTGGGTTTCTCTTGTACGGCATTGCAGATGATCCTACTTGGTCAGTTTCAAAAGGCTCCTCGAGTTCACCCCATGCTGCTGCAATTCGAAGATCGTTTCCAGCTTTGTGAGACGATTCTGCGATACCACCAAGAGTTGCCAGAACTTGGGAATCAATTTTCCGAGGGTATGTCTGTCCCGTGACTGGAAACGATTTCTCAAAACCCATTTTTTTCGAAACAAGTTCATCAAGGTGTCTTACTTTGTCGTGGTCTCCATTAAACAACTCAAGGAAACTGGCTTGTGTGCCAGTAGTGCCTTTTACGCCACGGGCACACAGGTGTGCCCGTCGATGATGGAGCTCCTCAAGGTCGAGAAGGAGGTCAAGAATCCAGAGGCATATTCGCTTTCCTATGGTAGTTGGTTGAGCTGGCTGTAGGTGCGTACGCCCAAGACAGATTATTGACTTTGTTTCGCGTGCTTTGTTCGCAAGCCTTTCAATAACCGTTGCTAAACGGGCTGTTGCAAGGTCGAGTGATTCACGAATCAAGAAAAGATCGGTGTTGTCTGTTACGTAGGCACTTGTTGCCCCGAGGTGCATGATAGGCTTGGCTTCGGGGCAGTCTTCTCCAAAGGTATGAAGGTGAGCAAATACATCATGTCGTGTCTGGCGTTCGAACGCGGCTGCTTTCGCAAAGTCAATAGTATCTAGATGTGACCTCATCTGATCAAGTTGGGAGGGAGTTATGGGTAATCCCATCTCAGCTTCTGCTTCAGCAAGCGCGAGCCACATTCTCCGCCATAACCCATATCGATGCCGATCACTCCAAATGTATGCCATCTCTTTCGAGGCATAACGATCGGCCAGCGGATTGCCCCACCGTTCAGTTCCCTCGGACTGCTCATTCACCATTTTTTCAGTCATCACTAGCTTTCGTTAAGAATGTGTTCGGTTCTTAGATTGTATTTGTGTCTTTCCGGTCGATGCTGACATCATGCAGAAGAAACGCTCAATAGCTAGCCTTGCTCGTGGGCCTCGAGATGCTTCCGCTTTCAGTGATCGATCAAGAGACTCCAGCCAGTTTGGGAGTTGTCGACATCGATGGCTACCAAGACTCCGTAGCGCCATTTCAGCCTGGTTCATGGCTTTTGGCCAGCTCGCGACTCCGGCCTCTTTCAGTGCTGCACCAAGACTGGCTGGACGCTTGGGACCTCCAAGCAATCGTGCCGCTGTCGAATAGCGTCGAAGTACGGTTGCTGCTTGTGCAGTCAGTCCAATAGGGCTTTCACCGGATTGAATAAGCTTGTCAAGGAGCGAGATGGCTTCAGTCGTTCGACCTGCCGCCGCTGCGTCAACCATTTCCCAGACGGTTCGTTGGTTCCCCATGCCTTCGAGTGAATCAACCATTTCTGGCAGAAGTGTCCGGTTTCCTTCCTGGGGCAAGGCTGTCGCGAAGGTTGTGAGAGCCTGATCTATTTGGCCAAGTTCGTCACCAAGACGTTCGAGTATCGTGCCGGCTGTTACTGCAGGCAAATCAATTGAGTGTGCTTGTCGTGCCCATTGGCGAAGCCATTTTGTAAGGTCGAATCGGGGAGGCGTTGAAGTGGTGATAGCGAGGCCGTGTTGATGCACCGCTTTCGCTAGCCGGGTGTTGGAAGGAAAACTACGCACTTCCAGAATGAGGAATCCAACAGGGCCGGATTCTTGACTCGCAACACGTTCAAGAATTTCTCGATGCGCTGAAACAAACGAATCGGCTCGTCGGACAATAGCAATTCGTGCTGCATCACTAAACATTGGAACTGTTGCAACTTCGTCAAGAATATCTCTTGGATCAGGCTGATCGTCACCTGAGAATTCACGGCATGCCCACGAAGTGTCATCTTCGTCCGGGTGGATACACTTTCGTAGCCGAGACAGGATCTGGTGATTCACAAACTGATCATCACCAACGAGCACAACCATCGATGGCTTTCGCGCCTCTCCAATGATCAAATCTCTAAGGCTTTTGGGGTCGAGCAGCAAATCCAGTCCCAGCACACCCGCCGTCTTTTTTGCCACTGGTCTTCTCCTCTGGGGACGAAAGAAAATCACTCGTACGCAGTGTAGCGAGATTTATCAGGAAGCGGTCAAGCCTCTGGTAAAAAGCCGGCAGAGAAGGGCGCCGTTGCGAGATGGATGTTAATTTCAGGGGATGTCCGTAGGCACGATCTGAGGGCTGCCAAGTGTGCCGATGAAACGAGCCGTGCGTAGAGTGATTGGATCAAGCGTAATACTCTCGCCGATGTTTCCGGCTGCATCGGGCATCTCAATTCGAACAAATACACGACTTGGGAGTGATCGGTGTGGCTTCCAATTGAATGTGCCGTTGGTAGCTTGGTCCGTTGCTATTGTGGCCCAGGGCCCAGTCTTGTGAGGAGAATATGACAACCGAACGCTGTCTGGAATCGCCAAGGGGTCTTCGAAGGCATATTGAATATCGAAAGCATCCGATTCATTTCCATCGACCGTGGTTACGTCAAGGCTCGTGACTTGTGGTGGTGTTGTATCGATCCCGATCCAGGTTGATGGTGATTCACCTGCCCGAGGGGAGATTGGAGGGCCAGGGATATCTCTAACAATTTCCAAACGACACCCAAAGAGTCCCTCTCCCTGGAATTCCACTTCGATGGGACTTACTGTGTCTTCATCAACTGCGATTCGCTCCCACGAGTGGCCACCATCTCGAGTGCTCCATAGTTCCACCCGGAAAGGACCCTGTAGGTCTTCAGGTACATCAAAACTGTACTCCCAACGAAAGCTTTGCACTCGCATGAGGTGGAGCGGGCGGCCTTGGTATTCCGCAACAAATCCAGTTTCCGGATTTTGCGAAGAGCTCGGCTTCCGAAGCTTTTCCTCTATGGCGTCTGCGAGTGTTGGTGAGGAAATTGTGAGTAGGGGGGCCGTGGAACCTCCTGCTTCATTACGATCGTGTGCAGTTCTAGCTTGAGCCGGCGAATGTTGAGAGAAGGGAACAGGTTCCCCGTCTGACCACGGATTGCCAGGAGTTGGTTGCCACCCCACGCCTATGGTATTCGTCTCTGAGATTGGGTTCTTCACTACTACAGATTGGGTCTGGCGATTAGATCTGGCAAGTGGTGACGGAAGTGCTGGTGCAATTATTTCATTCGCAAGGTCAGATTGAGATACGTTTGGATCAGCAGACAACATCGAGAATTGCTTCGTCGTGCGATGACCAGCACTATCTGCAACAGAGATTTTTACAGTGAGCTCATCAACCTCTTGTCCAGCCCACCAGATTTCTTCACCAATAAGATGTGCCGGTGAGCTTCTTGAAAGAACGGGCTCGGTAGCAATTGATTTCCAATCGCCACTTGTTTGTCGGTATTGGAAGAGAATTGAATCTACATTAATTGAGTCGTCTGCTGCAGCATAGCGGCAAACGATCTCACCATCTGCCCCTTTCCACACGCGACCAGAGAGTCGGGGAGCTGCGGCATCAACGAGAACTCGTGCGTCAGGCCCCTCACCACCTCGGGCTCTATTCTTTTGGTCAATTGCACGAATACGAAACCAGTATTCACCGTCAGTATTCGCTTCAAACGGGATGGATGAATGTGGCGGTGAAGTCGAACCTGCTGGTGTCCAAGTAAGCCCAAAATCAGTTGAGACACTCATTTCCACCTGCTGCACTTTAGCATCCGGTGTTGCCGGCTTAGGCAGCCGGAAGGGTATTGCGAATTGCCGCTGTGTGGTGCGAACAAGCTCTGGCAGCCTGG
>Ga0315322_10001664_pt1 | contig 17239 bp, 6 predicted proteins | sample M110021515metaG_FD_203461 | JGI IMG/M metagenome (GOLD analysis project Ga0315322, IMG submission 203461) | Ammonia-oxidizing marine archaeal communities from Monterey Bay, California, United States - M1 100m 21515 | ecosystem: Environmental > Aquatic > Marine > Intertidal zone | place: USA...
TAACAGGAACGTTTTCGGGTTGTGGCGAGTATGAGTCGCCTTCTGCGATTTCCGTGCCCCCGTTGAGGAATGCGATCAGATGCGACATTTGCCCAGGCGTGATGTTTTTTTCCATGCCTTCAGGCATCAATGACTGACCTGTTGTTTGGAGCCTCTCAATATCGCTGCGAACAATTGTTTTCGTTTTCCCATCGGCAAGTAGGAGTTCGATTGCAGTGCTTGTTTCTCCTGCGATTATTCCAGCGTGCACGACGCCGTCAAATGTAAGCACACTGTAGTTGAGGTACTTGTCCTCAACCGCTGCGCCAGGATCGAGGATGGCGGTCACTAAAGCATTGGCTGACCGGTTCTTTAGAGTAGTCAAGTCAGGCCCAACCTTGTTGCCGATGCCGTTGAAGTGGTGGCAGGTGCCGCAATGCTGTGTGAAAATTTGTTTCCCAAGTGGGATGTCGCCGTTGGGGGATATCGATGATTGATATTTGCTGATGAGTTGCGTGCGTTCTTCTGATGTCGGAGATGAGTCAAATAGTTTTTTTGCTTCTGATTGCAGTTGCTTGTCAACGTGGCTAGTAAGCCGTTGCTGATGCAGCAAGCTTATCGAGTTGACGGGGATTGCTTTTGTGCTAATTGCTGCGAGCAGATCATGCGTTGTTGATTTGCGAGACAACAAACTTTCGACTGCAACGGCGCGCACCGCCGGGCTCATGCCAGTGAATCGCTTTAGTATCTCCTGAGGATTCGTCGGAGCGAGAGCTCTTGTGGTTGCTGTCTGAATTTCGATTGGTTCGTTATTGGTCAGAAGTTTGAGTAATGTTTCAGTATGCTTGGCTTTGCGTCCTGATAATTCGATTGCCGCAATCCGGACGCTGACCGCCATTCTGTCGTCGTTTGCTGTGATCAAGGCATGTGCCAAAGCCTTGTCGATTCTCGCCAGTGTCTGCTGCGGTAGTGCATTGCTTTGGCGGTCCATGACAGTCAGTATTGATGTAAGTGAACGCATGCTGGGTTTCGATGCAGGGGAAGATTCCAGCTGTTTTAAAAGCTCACTCACGACACGGGTCAGAAATTGAACGTTGTTCATTCGTGATGCCATTTCGAGGATGGTGGGTCGAAATGACTGCGCGATAACAGGATGTTTTGAAATCGCGGTATAGAAAGCAGCCAGGTTTTTTCGGTTCAGCGAACTTGTAATCGCAGCCTTCAAGTACGGGGCATCGTGCGTGCGCATTGCCAATGCTGCGAGCCCCGCAACACCTTGATCTTCGGTTGCGGCTCCGAGCGAGTAGGCGAGTTGAAGGAGCACCATGGGGTCATTGTCGTTCGTACTTCGTTCGAGCTGTTGCAACAGTTTCAGTGCAGGAGATTCTGCGGATGAGATATGGGTTTCGCTAAGTCGGATTGCATGGCGGCGAACCGTGGCGGATTCGTCGCTGAGTGCGGTCGCTAACAAGTCTGGTTTCGGCAGAGTGATACCAGCCAGCGTGCAAAGAGCATGCAATCTCCCCATCTCTGTTTTCGCGTGTGCGGTCATATGCTCGAGTTTTTCCGTGACTGCGAAGTCGCGTCTTGTTACAAGTTCTTGCTGAACCAGATCACGAACTCGGCCATTACTGGAATTAAGCAGGTCAGCGACGCTGGATGAGTCCAGTGTGTTCAGCTTGGTGATGGGACGTGGTGGGGTGTCAGTGGGTAGCACGCGATAGATGCGCCCGCGACCGTGTCCAGCACGGAGGAAAAGTTCTTTCTCTCGTTCATCGTCAATCCATTCAGGATGCTCAATCACAAGACGATACATGTCAACGATCCACAATGCCCCATCAGGACCTGTTGTGACGGTGGTTGGTCGGAACCAACTGTCGGTCGAGGCGAGGAATTCGCAGTCCGGATGTTCTGTGGGGCGCGTGCTCTGAAATGAAACGCCGTCCGCAGTCAGTTTTCGACGGTGAACAAGGTTGTGGACGGGGGCACAGGTGAACGTGTCACCGAGGAAATCGTTGCCCAGTAGGGTATCCCGGTAGACCATGGTGCTGCAGGCAGATGTGAATTTGTGACCCGTTCCTGCAGCAGGGGGTTGATATCCTGACCAATGGCTGAGAACACGCGATATGGGATACAGTTGGGTGTTGTCGACTCGTGCAATGTCACGTCGTGGTGTGGGGGTTGCAACGAAAGGATTGCGACGCATGTAGTGGTCTGCCAGCACGAAGTGCCGAACCGGCAGCGGATTGCTGCAGCCAAACCAATTGCCATGATTGTCGCGGTGGCGTCCAAACTGGGTGCGGCCTGTTTGTAGATCGATCTCCCCAAGATCAGGAAGTATCCTCAGGTCCTGCCCACCTAAATTGACACGTTTGCCTGTCTTTAAAGATTCGACATTGCCACCGCTGTCACCATTGGCAAGATAGACCCAGTTGTCGAGTCCACGTTCGAAGCCATTGACTCGGTGTTGCTGATTGCCTTCGCCAAAGCCGCGGTACAAGTCTTCGATAATTTCAGCTCTGCCATCGTCATCGCGATCAGCTGCAAAGAAGATGCTGGGGGCGGCACTGACAATCACGCCGTCACGCCATGCCATAACTCCCGTGGGATAGGGAATGTTGTCCAGAAACAGGGTGGACGAATCGTACTTGCCGTCTTCGTTTGTATCTTCCAGGTAACGTACTCTTCCACCCGGTTTGCCACGGTCGTCCATGCCCAGTGGATAGTCCGCCATTTCGACGACCCACAGTTTGCCATCAGAGCCCCAGTCGATCGCCACAGGGTCCATCACAAGTGGTTCAGCAGCCACCAATTCAACCTTGAATCCCGACTGCACTTCGATCGAACCAAGTGAGCGTTCGGGAGTTCTTGGCCCCGGTTCGGTTTTTCCGAGCAACTGCGCAAAAGATCGACGATCCACTCCATCTGGTAGGCGATTGGTGTTCTCGTTCTGGACCCACATGTGCTGCCGTGCAAACCAGGCCCCATTGTTAGTGCCATTGCGAACGATCAAAGGGATATCGTTCGCGTCCTCGACGGTGCGTGTGTAAAGTCCCGTCTCGATGTCAAACAATTGAATGCCAGAAATCTTTCCGTTGCTGAAGATGACGTCATCGTTTCCATCCTCATCCAAGTCGACAAAACGCACCCCATTGTCATTGCCAGTAGGATCAACCAAGGGGGCCGGAAAGGGACCTGCCTCGATCCAATCACCTTGCTCATTGATCCGCATGATCTTCTGTTCGCTTTGGTTGGCAATGATGATTTCTGTTGAGCCGTCATTATCAATGTCACGCAGGCGAACACCCTGATCAACGCCATCGATGGATGTGGCAATGTTCATTAAAGAACTAGGTAAAACCTCGCGCTTAAGTTCACCATCGGAAAACTCATACGTGGCTTTGTCCTGACCGTGGTTGACCAGGATCGAAAAGGTAGACTCAGGTGTGATTCTTCCGATTTGGGCTGCGTGGTCAATGCGGCGTTGGCCATCAGTAGAGGTGAAAGTCACATCATGTTGAGTTGATTGCCAACGTTGGCGTGCTGGTTGCCAAACACGCATGGTTTTTGTGTTCTCATTGCCGATCAGAACGTCGAGGAATCCATCGTTGTTCACATCTGCGATGCGTACTCCATTGTCTTCGCCGTTGTCTGGTGAACGCAGTGGTTGGTCGACAAGCAGGTTTTCGTTGATCCGATCCATGCAGTCTTTGAAACTGAGGAATTTGACTCGTTTGCCGTACTTGTTGTGGGCATAGTCAATCAATTCGATGATCTGGTCATTTCTGATCCACCCATGAGGATGGAAAACCAGATTGAACATGCCTTTCTTGATCACTGTCGCATCGAGTGCTGATTTCATGTCAGCAACAGTGATCGGATTGTTGGGTTGATGCAGGTGTTGAGCCTCCCAATCGCTCGGAACCATGCAGGGAAATTGCCAGCACAATTTCCCAATCACGTAGGGATAAGGATAGTTTTCAATCGTGTTGACAAACGAAGGAAAGGGGATGTACTTCTTCAGCTTGGGGTTGCCATCGCTGTCGATGACGAGATCTTTTGGCAGTTCTGGGTCTCGGCTGTTGAACACATTGAAGACACTGCTGTCTGCTTGCAAATAATTTCCCTGTGGCGTGCGTCGGTTGAATATCTCGCTCCAGAGGCGCGGGCTTGGCGTGTTGCGTGAATCACAGCAGGGTGTGCGAAAAGCGACAGGCCGATTACCGCTAATGGAAGCCATCAGGTCCACGCACCGATCGTAGGTCGATTTGGCGGTGTCAAATTGATCACCCTGCAAACAGGGGCAGGGATGATCCACGGTGTGGACCTCGATGGACAAGCCTTCCTTGATCCAGCGTTGCAGTTGCGGGTCAGCGGGATCCACGGTGCAGGTCATGATGCTGACGGGGGCACGACCCTGTCTGGCCTTGAGCCGTTCAAGAATCGGCCGCAGGTACGCTTCATACAATGCTGGGTCACGCATGTCATCGATAGCCAACGTGACGACTGCATCGACCCCGGTTTCTCCTACCCATTGCGGAGTCGTCAATTTTGGAAAGGTAGTGCCTGGGTAGTAGGGCTCGGAATACTCGGAAAGGTAGCCATGCGGATTTTCAGCAGATACCGATTGAATGCTTGGGCTGGATAAGCCAAGCCAGGTTGCCATGATCAGAGTGGTGGTCAGTTGCTTCAGACTGGTTGTCATCAATTTCCTCGGAATGCTTGCTGATTGGAAAGCACGGTTCCTCTTGTTGCAGGCTGCAAATGCCCGCTCCGCACGGCAAGGGATGTTTCGTGTACGGTCAATGCGTCTGATATCAGAGGAAATTGTACAGAATGCGTGAGTCAAATTTGGTCAGATCCCTCGTTCTGTTATACTTAAGCTTGTCAAAGCGAACGTAACGATCGCTTCCCGCCTCTACAAGGAATCAGGTGTTCCAACTGATGAAAACCCGCCGCACGTGTGTTTTTGCTGTCCGGATAGCGCTGCTGACTGGTTTGGTTGTAGTCATCACCACCCGGGTGTGTGCAGAAGAAACTTCTGATTTTCAAAGTAAAATTAGTGCAGCAAATCCTGTCGCCCACTGGTCGTTCAGAGAGTCAGACGCAGTAGCGGAAGGGGTAAGTTTAAAGCCGGGTCCAAGGAGCCCCACGCACCCTGGCTTTTCAGTGGGCAACACGGGGATTGGGTTGAAGGGCGGTACCCATCTTGTGATTCCGGATGAGGGCATCGAGTCGAGGTTTGATTTTGATCATGGTGATTCATTCTCGGTGGAAGCCATGGTCAATCCGACTGAGCTGAAGGGTTACTCGGCGATCTTGACCAAGGGCAGGACTTCCAACGCTGGGTTTCCTGGCGATAACCAGAATTGGGCTTTTCGACTGACATCGGTTGGCGGCAAGGCAGGAGTGAATTTCCTGTTCCGCAGTCGAGCGGGTGATCATGGGCCTGCTGATTGGCATCGCTGGACCAGTAAAGATGGGTTTGCGGTGGGTTCAGGTTGGCACCATGTTGCTCTTTCCTACACCTTCGGGGAATCAGACTCAATCCGAGCGTACATTGACGGAAACGAGGTCGAGGGGCAGTGGGACATGGGTGGGGCAACAACGGCACCACCCGTGGTTGACGACGATGAAGTTTGGCTGGGATCGACGATGGGAGGAAACATCAGTAATTCTTTCCACGGGACACTGGACGAGGTCGCGTTATACCGCCGTGTGGTCCCAGAGAAAATATTCAAAAGTCGATTCAAATACGTGCCGCCCCCGTTGGTGCTGCCTGATCCCAATCCGGGTGTTTTGCAGGTCAACATGCATGGGCCATTGAGCAGTGATGGATCTTTTCCAAATGATCCGGGTGAGCCGCTTGTTGCGTGGCAGCAGGCAGAGTTGGGATTTCTGCGATTGCCACTTAAATACAACGACTGGGGCATCCGTGAAGACTGGGGGACAGCCGTGATGGTTCGAGCTGTCACGGAAATAGAACTGGAACCTGGTGAGTACGAGTTTTTGCTCAGGAGTCGTACTGCGACCAGATTGTTCATCGATCGGAAACAGGTTGTTTCATTGCCCAAGCAGAAACGCGGCGGTGGTGCGCATAATCAAGTGAAGCCAGTCCCTGATGTTGTGCGATCGGGGATGCGACCCTCGGCGATGGATGATGTTGAAAAAATCGTTTCATTTTCAAGCTCGGGTGGACGCCACGCGATCGTGCTGGATGTCATGGTCGGTGGGCCGCGATTGCGTCTTGATTTCGGTGAGCCGTGCTTGGCCATTTCCAATGGAATGGACATGTTTCATTTGCTTACCCCCGGTCAGCAAAGTGGTAGTCCACTTAATGATCAGGGTTGGCTGGGATTCGTTGATCGTTTGGGGAAGCAACTCGATTCGATGGATATTGAACACCGTCGACAGGCTGACCAGCAGCAAGCCTATTGGAATGACAGGCATCAGTACGCGGCAGAGCGTCTTGTGGGAGAATCAACGGGCAAGAGCATTGACCAACTAGTCAATCAGCGGATTGTCATCGCAAAGCAAGAGGCCGGGGATCCTGATTCCTTTTTTAACAGGAACGTGCGACCCATCTTTGCTGAGCACTGTTACCGTTGCCATGGTGAAAAGGAACGCGGAGAATTAAATCTGCACTCTCAGGAAAATGTATTTGCCGGCGGGGAATCTGGTGATGCCGCGGTGGCCCCCGGAAAACCAGAAGCCAGTTATCTGATGGAACTGGTAACTTCTGATTCTGGAGACCGGATGCCTCCCAAGGGAGCGGGTTTGAATGAGAAGCAAATTGAAATATTGAGAGAGTGGATCACTCAGGGCGGCCGTCTTGACTCCGCGCCTGTTAAAATCGCAGAAGTGCTGCCAACTGTTGATGATTTGACTTTTCTGAGGAGAGCGTGGCTCGATCTGGTAGGGGTTTCCCCACCAGTCAACGTGATTCGTCGATTCGTACAGGATGGAGACCACGACAAACGTTCTCAAATGATTGATCGGCTTTTGGCCGACCAACGTTGGGCTGATAACTGGGTAGGGTATTGGCAGGATGTGCTTGCTGAGAATCCCAATCTACTCAAACCGATGTTGAACAACACCGGACCATTCCGATATTGGGTGCTGGAATCACTGAGAGACAATAAACCCATGGATCGGTTTGCTACAGAATTGATAACCATGCGGGGAAGCACTTGGGGTGGTGGTGCTGGCGGCTTCAGTGTCGCAACGCTGAATGATGTGCCGATGGCTGCCAAGGCCCACATCATCGGGACAGCGTTTCTTGGCGTTGATATGAAGTGCGCGCGATGCCATGACGCGCCTTATCATGAAACAACTCAGAAGACGTTATTCCAATTGGCTGCGATGCTGAAACGCAAACCGATCAAGGTGCCAGCAACGAGTAGTGTGCCGGAAGCCTTTTTCGATCATGTCAGTGCGGGAGGGCGTGAGTCCTTGATCGATGTGACTTTAGATGTCGGATCAACGGTGAATCCAGAGTGGCCGTTTGAGGTAGTCAGTGATGAAGATTTGAGTCAGATCATTTCCAGTGATCAGGATTCACGTGTTCGCTTTGCAGCCAACGTGACTTTCTCGCGTAGGTTTGCGGAGGTGATCGTGAATCGCCTGTGGAAACGCTTGATGGGAGCGGGATTGGTAGAGCCTGTTGATGATTGGGAAGGGCATCAACCCGTGGATCCCGCATTGTTGGGTTTTTTGACCGATGAGTTCATCCGTGGGGGATACGATCTTCGTTTGCTGACCAGTCAGATCATGAATTCAAACCTCTATCAGCGTGCGGCCCAAGATGTGCCAGCGAATCTGGTCGAGTCGGATCGTTTTTTTGAAGGTCCCTACCGTCGTCGTTTGGCCGCGGAACAGATTGTTGACAATGCGTGGCATGTTGCGGGACGAGAAATGAATCTTGGGCATTTGACCATGGATATTGAGGGACGTCTGGCACCAGATTACTTCATGAATTTTGGTCAGCCAAAACATGCTTGGGAATTCACCACGATGGCTAATGAGCGTGATCGTCCGAGCTTGGCAATGCCAAAGATGCAAGCTGTCGTCGATACTCTGCTTGCGTTCGGGTGGAGGAACTCGCGTCAGGAACCAACGTCACACCGAATTGAAGAACCCAACCCATTGCAACCCGGAGTTTTGGCAAACGGAGTGATGGGATCATGGTTGACTCAACTGACTGACGATTCAGAATTAACAAGGCTCTGCATTGAAGCTGAGTCAGTCCATGAATTGGTTGAAACCTTATTTCTCCGATTCCTGACACGTTTGCCAACGCCATCGGAAGAGCAGCGATTTGTTAATTTGTTGAGCAGTGGTTTTGCCGAGCGGGTTGTACCCGAAGAGCTTTTGCCGCCGCCGGTGAAGTTGGAACGTATGCCATATGTTTCATGGTCGAATCATCTCGATAGTGCTGCCAACTCCATCAAGCAAAAGCAAGAAGAAGTCGCACGACGAGGCGATCCGCCGACTCGCTATTTGCGGGTCACTTGGCGAGAGTGTGCAGAGGATGCCCTATGGGCATTGCTGAATGCTCCTGAGATGATCATTGTTCCCTAATCAACTACCGAAGCGTTCACCGAAGAATTACCTCAAGGTTGTTTCCGGCCAGAACGAATTCACTTCCTCGTGAGATCATTGGATATGAAACGACGACAATTCATTCAGGCATCTGTTGCTGCGTCTGGCGCTGTCATGATGGGTAATGTCGCTCATGCTGCACCTTCGCTGCCGCTCGGGAAAGCTGAGCATTGCGTGATGCTGTGGCTCGGTGGTGGTATGTCGCAGATCGATACCTTTGATCCAAAAAAACGTGGGGATGCGAAGCAGAAAAAAGCCGGGTCCTATTATGCCGCCATTGATACCGCTGTGCCCGGTGTGCAGGTCTGTGAACATCTTTCGAAAACCGCTCGGATGATGGAGAACGTTACGGCCATACGAACGCTGAATCATGATGTCGTTGATGAGCATGCTGCTGCGGCGAATCGGATGCACACGGGTAGGTCTACTGGCGGCACCGTGACTTATCCATCACTGGGGTCGATTGTCGCTGATCAGCGTGGGGCGGTCGCAGAAGGTGTGCCGGCTTACATGCTGCTTGGGTACCCTAATATTGCTCGCGGTCCAGGGTTTCTGGGGCCCAAGGCTGGCTATGTTTATTCCACGAATATCAACTCGGGTCCTGCCGGGCTCGCAAGACCCAAATCGATTGTTGGGAATCGCATCGCACGACGCGAAGGCTTGCTTGATACCGTTCGCAATGCCGGGTCTAACCGTTTTGCTGGTGATTCAAAGTTTGCACAATACGATGCTGCGATCGCAGAGAGTTTGCGATTAGCTGGCCCTGAATTCATGAATGTGTTTGATCTCAGTCGTGAACCTGATTCTCTCAGAAATGAATACAAGAGTGAGTTTGGTCAGCGCTGTTTGTTGACACGCCGTCTGTTTCAGGCGGGGGTTCGATTTGTTGAGGTTTCCTACAGTGACAACTTCAAGAATGGAACGGGGTGGGACACACACAACGGGGGCCAGTTAAATCAGCATCTGTTGATTCAAGATCTGGATGCAGCACTTGCTACCCTGATGGAAGACCTTGATAAGCATGGTTTGCTGGACAAAACGGTTATCCTTGTGAATTCTGAATTTGGTCGTCCCGGTGGTTTTGATTCAGGCGGAGGCAGAGGCCATCATTCGAAGTGCTTTACAAGCGTGATTGCGGGAGGCGGCTTGAAGCATACGGGAGCATGGGGCCAATCCGATGAAGTCAGTGAACAAGTGATTGAAAAGCCCGTTAGCGTGCCGGATTACTTCGCCACAGCACTTGCCGCATTGCAAATCAACCCCGCTGCGAATTTGTATGACGGTGATCGACCTGTTCCAATCACGGATCTGGGCAAGCCGATCCCTGAACTGTTTTGACGCAGTCCGGTTTTCTTGAATGTTGATGCGATGTGAGCAGCGCCGGTAGGTCGCACCTGCTAGCTGCATCCTGTGCGGTTCAGCCTTAGGCAAGCGGTAGCGAGGAATCGCTAGGCTTGATCTTTTGATGGCGGATCGCTCCGCTCCGGTGGCGTTTCAGGCGACTCGATTTCGCCTTGTGCGAATGAGACTGTTGAATCGATCGCGATTGTTTCTTCCGTTTTGCACAGGATGGTCGCACGCGAGTCTGAGTCGCTTTCCGATTGCGTACCCGTGGGACTTGAACTGGTCGTTTCCGATACTTCTCCTGCGTTCTCATTCACTCTCATTTTTCGAATCAGACGCCTTTCCACAAATTCAATGTGCAATCGCAGACTGTAGAACTCCTGCATGTATGCCAGAGGCACGTTGTGCAAGTCATCGAGTTCCGTCTCCATGATTTGCAAGGTTTTCCAGTGAGCATGTAATTTTTCAGTGTTCGCATCGATTTTCAGGTCCGTTTCCATTTGCCGTAGCAGTGTGTACCAGCGGTAGATACGTGAACGAATACGCCATCGATAAAGAGGCGGGGCAACTTTGAAGAGCGGAAGAAGAAGCGTTAGGGCAGGTAGCAACAGAATAGCTCCCCGGTCTAAAAACGAGGCAACCCAGAAAGGCAGGTATTTCTGAAGCAGAGGAGGGCCAGACTCAAAATAGCGTTCCGCTGATTCGTTCAAAGGGAATTCAATGAACTGAGCCGATGGAAGTTTCTCACGTTGAAAGAGGCTTGGCTCGCGCTTGTGAACTGTGTCAGCCGCACGAAGAAGCATCGGGACCAAGGAGTCGTGCAGTTGTTTGTTAGCTATTAGATTCGCTGCCGGAGCGATCAAGTGTACCTTGGATTTTGGGTAGTTTTTTTCGAGGTTGATCACGCCTTCTTCGAGTGTTACAGCTGACAGGAATGGGTGGCGTCTCGCATAGGCTTGATGCCGATCAAAATCCAGCAGGCGAAGGTTCGTGATCCCGGATAAAGACTGGACTGTCTTTGCGCCGGGTGAGGTTACAAAAAAAGCAGCATCTATCGATTCTTCTTTGAGCTGGCGAATCGCTTCTTGACCACCTATTGGCAGGAATTCTGTCGTCGGACTGGTGATGCCATTTTCTTGCAAAACCAATGTCGTCAAGGCAGCGGTCCCGCTGCCAAAGCTTCCAGTTGCAATTCTTTTTCCTTTTAGCGACCGCAAGTCAACGTACGGTTCATCACTCCGATAGAAGACCCAGACAGGTTCCATATAGAGACTTGCCAATGATTCTATGTTGGGGTCGGAAAGTTTGTTCGCTGCTGCAGTGCCGCCCTGCACAATCGCCAAATCAATGTTGTTATCCTGCTGCAATAGCTCGTAGTTTAAAAGGGAACCATTGGTCGTATGCAGATGCAGATTGATCCCCCGCTTCGCCAATTCATCTGCATAGGCATTTGCAAATTGAAAGTACGCGCCCTCCGTTGACCCGACTGCCATGTGGATGTTGCGAGGAGGAGCCGGTTGAATGAAAAACCACGCCAAGCAAAAGCCGAGCAGAACAACCACGAATCCACCACCCGAAACCTTTAGCCATAAAGCTCGCAGTTGACGTCGCGTCTCTCGAAGGTGTTCGCTGAAAATGCTTTCGGGGGTCGTGTTCATCGTCAATCCATTTGCCAATACTGATTGAATTGGAATCTCAGCAACGCAACCAGACGGGCTAACGGTTGCACTCACGCAGACTTGGTTTGATCACGACAGCAGCCTAAGTCCGGTGCTCAGGTGATTATGGCACGATTGTGATGACTTCGTGGCTATGAAACGGCATGAAATGTCGAAAAACGACCGCTTTCTGAGAGCCAGCTTGTGCATGCTCGGATGCAGGATAGTGCTCTGTTGATCATGTAAACGAACTTGTAATTCCTCCCCACTAAGCTGAGCAAAAGATGGATTTAGCCAGTGCCCGCCAAACCGATTGCTTGAGTGAGGACCAAGCCGACAAGATCCAGCATCATCCCAGCGTTGATAAGGAAAAGAATTTTCATGGGTCTGGTTAACGGTTCAACCTCACTGAGTTCGAAAATGAACGCAACCATCGCAGAGTGGTAGTAGTAATCAAATGTTGATAATGGCTCTCGCAAGTCATTCGGGCTGTCTTCAGGAAATAAAAGTAATTGTCGACCCTTGCGTCGGGCTCCCTGATCCAGACGCCAGTACAGCCATCCCCAGCCCAGGATCAAGGCTGGCATGAAACACAGGAATTGCCTCAGCAACAGCATGTTGTCACTTAGGGGATTGATGATCAGTAGATTGAGCATCACGAAGCCAACGAAAGTTCTGGCAATCAGGAAAAATCCCATGCAGTCAAGAAGCAGGCGGTTGCTTTTGCCCATGGCGGGCAAAGCAAAAACGAGGGTGTAACCAGCAACGAAGACAGCCGCGATCCATGGCGAAGCAGAGGCAAAGACTGGTCGTATGGTTGTCGCAATGGTGGCGATCAACGAGTTCGATTCCTCAAATCCATGAAAGATAGCGTTTTTTAGCGACAAAAATATAAACACCTGCCACGCGAACATGATCACTGGTTCGGACCAAGTGTAAAGAGTTTCTGGCGATGATTCGTTGGCTGGTTGGGGCATCAATGGCTATGCGTTCGCGGACTGGAAAGTCGACTGATTGCTGTTCAACGCCTGCATTCTAGCGGCCTTCTGGTTGCCGCGGAAACCACTTGGTTTTTCAGGTCAGCTGAGCACCAGTTGACAACACAACGAGGCGCCGACTCGTCATACTGGTAGTCTGTCGATTCTCTTCTCATCTAGACCCTATCCCCAATAATTCAAAAGATTCATGATGTCTTTGCGTTTCTTTCTGCCGCCGTCGGCTTGGCTCATCGCGTTCTCGTTTTTCGCCGGATCGCAATCCGTTGCTGCTGCAGAACCAGAAGGAATCGAAAGCCTAACGAGTAACCAGTCGCCTGTTTCGGAGAAAGAGGTGATCGCGTTCTTTGGCGATTCCATCACCCAAGCAGGCGCCAGGCCTGGGGGATACTGCAAGTTGATCGGCGAGGCGATTGCCAAGGAAAGGTCTGAGCTTGGCGTGGAAATCGTGTACGCCGGTATTAGTGGAAACAAAGTCCCTGATCTTGAAAGACGTCTCGAGCGGGATCTGCTCAGCAAGAAACCCACCATCGTGTTCATTTATATCGGGATTAACGATGTTTGGCATAGTACTCGCGGAAAGGGGACTCCGAAGGTCCAGTTTGATACTGGCCTGCGTCGCCTCATTGAACAGATCTCAAAGAGCGGGGCGAGTATTGTTCTCTGTACGCCAAGTGTGATCGGAGAGAAAAAAGAGGGTGCGAATCCACTTGATGAGATGCTTGATGAATACTCAGCGATCAGTCGTAACGTCGCGTCTGAAACCGGTGTGACACTGTGTGATTTGCGGAAGTCATTTGTGGATCATTTGAAAGTAAATAATCCAGAAAATAAACGTAGTGGCATACTCACCAGAGATGGTGTCCATCTGAATATCGATGGAAATCGGTTTGTTGCTGCGTTGGCTTCTGAAGCAATTGCCGAAGCTTTGCAAAAAAGTCAGCCAGTGGCTCGCTCAGCCAATAGTCTGTTCAATGGAAAAGACTTGACTGGCTGGCATGCGGATGTACCAAATCGGGACAAAAATCCCGATGCTAAACCCACATTCATTGTTCGTGACGGAATGTTGGTGAGTCTTGGCAACCCACAGGGTCATTTGATCACAGATAAAGAATACGAGAATTTTCGACTGGAAGTCGAGTATCGCTTTGCAGCAAAGCCGGGCAATTGCGGCGTGCTTGTGAACGCATCTGACCCACGAGCGCTGTACAAGATGTTCCCCAAGTCAATCGAAGTTCAGATGAATCATACACATGCTGGTGATTTCTGGTGCATCGTCGAGGACATCACTGTGCCGGACATGGTCAAACGTCGGGGGCCTAAAGAGAAGTGGGGAATTACTGAGGGTAAAGCCAGGCGAATCTTAAATCTCACAGATGGATCAGAGAAACCAGTGGGCGAGTGGAATCGGCTGGATATCGAATGCCTTGGTGACCAGATTAAAGTTTGGGTCAACGGCGATCTTGTGAATCATGGCACTGGATGTACTGCCAGTAAGGGGCAAATCGCATTGCAAGCGGAGGGTTCGGAGGTGGAATTTCGAAAGCTGGAGCTCAACGAAATCAGTGAACTCAGTGATTGAAGGTTGTGTCTTTGCTGAGGAAAGAGCAACCACATCCCAATGCGGTTATGCTTGTTGTCAGGGATGTTATTTCTGGACACTGCCCATTCGATCTCCGACTCTTGCATAAAGCTCTCGGTGTTGTTGCGAATGGTGCAACAGATCTTGAGCGAATTGAACACGTCCGGGCTCGAAAATGGTCATGGTCGATGACCCGCCAAATTTGAAGTAGCCCTTCTCGGACCCTTTCAAGACCTGATTGTCTTGGGCATAGGTTTGGCAGATACCACCCACGCACGTGGCACCGATTTCCAATAGCAACACTTCGCCGAATTGTTCTGTCTTTAGCCGGGTCAGGCATCGTTTGTTTTTGGCCAGAATTTGAATGTTCTTAACAAGTGCTATCGGGTTGACCGAAAACAATGGACCATTCAACAGGTGTGCCGCGCTGGCAACACCCGCTACCGGAAAGTGAAAGCGGTGGTAATCCACTGGGCAGAGTCTTGAGAGTACAAGGCTACCGGATTCATATCGCTCTGCGAGTTGCGGATCACCAAGCAGCTTAACAAGACTGAACATTTCACCTTTCACGAACAGTCCATCGGTTTGGGAAATGTCAGGAACGCACAAGTGTCTTCCGTCAGCAGGGAATACCACGCTATCTGGTTCGGAATCAATGGGGCGGGCTTCAGGATTCAACTGCCGATAGAAGAACTCATTGAAGTTATGGAATTCACTTACAGGTAATTTGAATTCGGCAGGATCAAGTTCATATTCTTCCACAAAGGGCTGGATTTTTGCTGCCGATTTGGCTTGGTCCATTCGCCAGCCATACCAGTGGGAAAACCACGCCCGTTTCACCATCGTTGTCAGGGCGATCTGCCCACCGAGCGTCCCATAGGTCCATCTCAGAAATTTGTCTCCATAGACCTTTTCGAGACATTCCCGGTCAAGGTAGCGATCGTAGTAAACAATTTCGTCCATCAATTTCAATCAATCTGTTTCAGTCAAGCAGATGGGCTCGGAAAGTGTGTCGCGAGTCATTGTGACCGAAACAGACGCTCTCGCCGAGATCCCTGACTGAATTTCACGAGAGTCGTCGATCGTCACGTCTGACTTAGTCGTTCGGTTGACGTAAACGCCATCGAATTGAGCTGCGTAGGCCATCATCTTCAAATTGCATCTCAAGACGCAAGAAGTCAATCTGGTTCATCAATCCGAACGGCTTTTTAGGATCAAAAGCAGGCTGGCGTTGCCGCAGAGGCTCACCATAATCGGCACTGATCAGGTGCTGGTGTTTCCATTCCAAGTGATCTCCGAGAACAGTCTTTGGAAAGAAACCAAACAGTCTCTGATGTTCTTGCATGGCTTCCTCGACGCTGATGTTTTTGCCGACCATGAATGGCATCAAACGTCCTAAGCCTGACATCGCCACCTGTGAATTGGCATCTGATGCCGCCGCAAACAGGCCAGGTAATTGCTCAAGGCAGGCTCCGGGATTGACCAGTAGTGATGCTGCGTTCAGTTCTGCTGATTCGACTTGTACAATCTTTTCCTTGGTCGACCATGGAATGTTTCGGACCACGATGTAGTCATCGACGATCTCAACTCCATAACGCAGTTTGACCATTCCCATGATGTCTAGCATCCAGACCCATTTTTGTTCGTTACCTATTTGGAAGATTTGTGCTTGAAACTCGTCGTTCACATTCTGCTTGACATCGAATGCCGTTGCCGCTTGCCGGAGTAGCTGTGCAGTTCTTTCCGGATTTCGCGTCTCAATAAAAATGCTGCAGGGACGGGTGAACATGGACAAGGCGATCGGTATCATCGCCATGTCGGTGCCCATTCCACTCATCGATGAGCCAAATGCTCCAAATACGTCACCGCTTCCCAGAGCAATGATCGGGTCAGAATCAAAGATGGCAAGGTGCATGCTGGGCCCAAGATCGTCTAGCACAGCAGCATTGGTACCCGTGTAGCGGGTGAATAACTCTGAAAAAGTTTCCGCGATGTTTTGCCATGTCATTTCCGACAAGTTCAACGAAAGCTCCACAACGGGGGTGGGTTTGATTTCTGGCACGGTGAGTGCATTCGCTGTGCGATCAGTCTCCAAAGCCATTCGCAAGGCGTTGTAAATGGTGTTGTCAACAAGCGGCAGAATGAAGGTTGAGACTTCCAGCTGCTGGGGGGCCGATTCATCCAGACGAATAGCAATCGGGTCAAAGAAACGTCGCCAATAATTGGAATAGTTTCTCAGATATTCAGCGTAGGCTTTGGCTTCCTTGGTGGTGATCGTTTCAACAGGCAAATCGATCAGCGTCCGCATCTCGTTCAGGGTTCCATAAGCCTTGGAATGAACCATCCCGGTCTCATCAAGTTCGTACTCTTGGCTGGGCCAGTCCTCGGGCACATACCCACTCGCTTTTAATCGCTCGATCTCCAGTGTTCCCTCAGGATCATCAATTCGGGCCAACATACCGCGTGCTGTCAGCGCTTCCATTTGCCGCTTGGCAAGAATCCGTCGTAATTGACCAATCTTTACCTTGGGACCAACCAAACGTCGAACGAAGGGGTCCGAAAAGTAGGCGTAGGCCCTTGTTTTGTCAGTGATGCCAAGTTTCGTCAGCATATAACGGAACTCGTCACTCTCGCCCAAACTGTTCTTCCCGTCGGTTGCCTGTAGCTTGAGTGATTTTTCCAACTCACGACGATTGGTTGCGAGGAACAGCAGGTTGCCTCGCATTGCGACATAGGCCGGCCTCTCTGTTCCAGGCATTTCCATGATTGCATCAGAGAGTTCGCCTTGAGGATTCAGTAGTTTAAAAAGGCCGTTGAGCAATCCTGGTTGTTCGACTTTGGCGATGACCGTTAGGTCGGTGCCATCGATAAAGAACAGATCCGGGCAGAAGAGTGCCATTTCCCGGATAAGCCCTGATTTCAGAATTGTCTGCAGTTGCTCACGTTTCATTCCCAGACGCTTGAGATAACGCCTCTCAAGCCCATAGTTAAGTGAATTGCCGGTAAAGGCAGACCCTACTGAGGCAATGAAAGGAGCGCCTGCATCCAGCATTCTTTCCAGGGTCGCAGGTTTGCCCAGA
>Ga0315322_10001668_pt1 | contig 17220 bp, 12 predicted proteins | sample M110021515metaG_FD_203461 | JGI IMG/M metagenome (GOLD analysis project Ga0315322, IMG submission 203461) | Ammonia-oxidizing marine archaeal communities from Monterey Bay, California, United States - M1 100m 21515 | ecosystem: Environmental > Aquatic > Marine > Intertidal zone | place: USA...
AGCCAAAGGGGAACTCGGCGTTAAGGAATCCATCATGACCGCCTTGGACGCCAAAGAAAGGGCTTTATTAGGAATCTTAAAATGCGAAGGGGTTAACCTTGCTTTTCCAGGTACTCATTCATTTAACGAAGCGGTCCTGTCTTTGGACTGTCCGGTATCTAGCCTCATCGAGAAAGCTCGAGAAGAAAACCTACACATTGGGGTTGATTTGTCACATATTGCTCCAAATGAGCAGGCTAAAAACTTGCTCAAAATATCCTTTTCAGACATCCAAAATAATGAATCTATTGATTCACTTATCCGCTTTTTCAATATGGAATTCCCCCGACTCAAAGGTGAAGTCGGAAAAATAACTCCAGGCCTAACAGGCGAAAACTTAAAGAGAGTTGGAACCGCGAACCTACCAAGCTTTTCTTACGACGAGATCACCAATTACTACGAAAACCTTTCTGAATTAAATGTCAGTCCGGACGATGGTTGCTATCCTCTTGGTTCTTGTACGATGAAGTATAACCCCTTACTCAATGATTGGGCTGCCGCCCTCCCCGGCTTTTCCCAAGTCCACCCTCAGTCTCCTGAGGAAGACGCTCAAGGACCTTTGATGGTACTGTACGAGACTCAGGAATGGTTCAGGAAAATCACTGGCCTTGCTGCAGTCACCACCCAACCGGTTGCCGGAGCCCAAGGAGAATTGGTCGGCCTTAAGCTTTTTCAAGCATACCACCGCAAGCGTGGAGAAAGCCACCGTAATGTTGTATTCATTCCCCAGTCAGCACACGGCACCAATTTCGCAACCGCCGCCATGGCTGGGTACGCCGCAAGCATTGTGCATTTACATGCCAACTCAGATGGAACAATCGATATGGAGGACTTTTCTGAGAAAATCAAAACCCACGGAGAGAATCTATGTGGGGTTATGATTACCAATCCCAATACATCTGGAATTTTCGAGAACTCTTTTCAAAGGATTTCTCAAGCTGTACATGCTGCAGGAGGTTTAGTTTACATGGACGGAGCCAACATGAACGCCATAGCGGGGATCGTTGATCTCGGTGCACTTGGGGTGGATGCCGTGCATAACAACCTTCACAAGACATGGACTATTCCACATGGCGGCGGGGGACCTGGCGACGCCATCGTTGCGGTGTCCAACAAGCTCGTTGATTTCCTTCCAGGCAAGCAAATTACTAAGGACGACGGTGGCATCTATCGTTCAAGCAAGCCCAAGTTCAGCATTGGATCTTTTCATCGGAATTGGGGTAACTTCGGGCATAAAGTACGAGCCTACTCTTACCTTCTGCGCTTAGGAAAAGAGGGCGTCCCCCGAATGTCTTCCATCGCTGTTCTGTCCTCTCGATATTTATTTACCAAGCTAGGAAAAAGCTTTCCCACCCTTCCAGCTTGCGAAGGCCGGTCTCCTAGAATGCATGAGTTTATTCTGACTTTATCCGATGAAGATTTCAAGAAATTGGAAAATGCTGGCATCCCGAAGGCAAAAGCGATTCCTCAGGTAGGTAAACTGTTCTTAGACTTTGGCTTTCACGCCCCCACTGTTGCCTTTCCTGAGATTTTTGGCCTCATGGTCGAGCCAACCGAGAGTTACACAAAGAAAGAACTCGATCGATTTGCCGATGCCGTTTTAGCGATCAAAGAAATTATCGATTATAATCCGGAGGTAATCAAGACCGCTCCTCACTTCACTCCAATCGACCGGGTGGATGAAGTATCCGCAAACCGAAATCTTTGCCTAAGGGAAAAGCTAGAGCACCTTCCATCCCTTCCCTTCAACCGGATCAAGCCAAGTATACTCAAAGACTTGAGCATTCCGGAAATCAAAAAGAGGATATTGGAAGCTGCAGAAAGCGCGGGATAAGTTTGACCCTTCATCAAAATCAATCATTCTTCTCTTCCATGCCTGAACAAAACGAAGACAAACTTGTATCCAAAGTAGGAATCATTGTTGACCTCTTTCTATCAGTCGCCTTTTTCGCATTCATGTTTTGGGTTCTGATGCCTCATGTGCCGTCTTATGACCCCACTGCAGTATATATTGTTGCTGGTATGACTTCCTTTTGCATGACGGGAGTCTTTTGGATTGCGACGAACATGTTTCGCGTCACATTGGTAGACTACCAACGAAGACGAAACGAGAAGTAAAATACTCTCTTTCTCTGGTCAGTCTGCCGAAGAAATATATTGCTTCATTTGGTTAGCGAGGCTGCCCCGAGGGGCAGCCTTAACTGAAACACCATTTTCTTCGACCTCCTCTTCGAGTAGCGCACCTTGCTCCCTCAATCGAGTAACCAAGACATATTGATTATGGGGCACTAAGTAGTCTTTGGGGCTTTCCCGATCTTCGAGCATACTTTCTGCCAACAGAATTAACGATTCGACGCCCTCCCCCGATTTCGAACTGATGAAGGAGCAAGGTGATGCAAGATCCCGTGCCCTCGTCTTGATCAACGGATTGTCCACCTGGTCGATCTTGTTGTAGACGGTTAGAATTTCCTTCTCTTGAGCTCCTAATTCACTCAGAACCTCGGTCGTAGTATGCATCTGCTTATCGAAGTCTGGGTTAGAAAGATCAACGACATGTAAAAGTAAATCGGCGACCAATGCCTCCTCTAATGTAGCCTTGAATGAATCTACCAAGCGGTGGGGCAGTTTACGGATAAATCCAACTGTATCGGTGAGAACTATAATTCGACCGTTCGGGCATCGGACTTTTCGGCTCGTCGGGTCAAGGGTTGCAAAAAGCTTGTCTTCGGAAATAACATTGGACCCTGTCATACGGTTCAACAAGGTCGACTTACCAGCATTGGTATAACCCACGATAGCCATTGTCGGAAGCGGTATCCTCTGTCTTTTTTTTCGACTCGTGGAGCGCCTGACCGCAACTTGTGCGATTTCCTTTTTGGTAGAGGATATCTTGTCACGCAGCATTCGTTGGTCCAATTCGATTTGAGCTTCACCCTCACCCCGTTGGGTAACACCGCCCCCTCTTTGCCGCCCCAAATGGGTCCAAGCACGGCGTAGTCTGGGCAAAGAATATTCAAGGCGGGCCAACTGAACCTGCAGGCTTGCCTCTTTAGTTTGAGCACGCTTTGCAAATACATCTAAAATGACTTCATGCCTGTCGATGACCAAGACCTTAGAGGCTTCCTCCCAATTGCGTTGTTGACCAGGTGAAATCTCATTATCGAATATAATAACATCGCAACCAAGTTCACCAATTAAGCTTAAAATCTCTTCGACTTTACCCTTTCCCAAAATATGGCTTGGGAAAGTCTTTCGAGTTCGAACTACTTTTTTTTGGTGAACCTTGATCCCTAAGTTTTGGACCAGCTCAGCCAATTCTTCCAAAAGTGATTCGGCTTCTTCCCTCTCATCTTCCCGCATGATGACCGAAACTAGGAAGGCTTTCTCCACGAGCCTGGGTTTTTCTTTTACCTCAAACATTCTTATTGTTCCATGGTAAAAAAGTCAGGTTGAGGTCACAGGAAAGAAAAAGGCCCGAACGTCTGGCGTTCGAGCCTCTTTCGAGAATTCGTTCAAATGATATGAAACTAGGAGACTGCAGCTTGGGCAGCGGCAAGTCTTGCCGTCGGCACACGAAACGGTGAGCAACTCACGTAGTTAAGTCCGATTTTATGACAGAACTTCACACTCTGCGGATCTCCTCCGTGTTCTCCGCAAATCCCCAACTTGATACCCCTTCGCTTGGATTTGCCTTTTTTGACTGCAATCTCCATGAGTTGGCCGACTCCGCTACGATCCACACTAGCAAAGGGATTAGCATCCAGAATATCGAGCTCAGTGTAGTTAGGAAGAAAGCTTCCCGAATCATCACGGCTCATACCCATGGTCGTCTGAGTCAGATCGTTGGTTCCAAAACTAAAGAACTGAGCGGTCTTGGCAATTTCATCAGCAACAAGAGCAGCTCTTGGAATTTCAATCATAGTACCAACTAGGTATTTTATCTTTTCACCCTTGGCTGCGAAAACCTTCTTAGCAGTACTATGAATAACTTCGACTTGAAGTTCGAGCTCTCGAGGAAATCCGACTAGAGGAACCATCAATTCCGGGTTTACCTCGATTCCAGCTTTCTTAGCTAAAATCGCAGCTTCGAAGATCGCTTGTGCCTGCATCTCCGTAACTTCGGGATAAGAAATCCCAAGACGACAACCCCGATGTCCTAGCATCGGATTGAATTCATGTAAGTCCTCGACCCTCTTTTTGATCGCAGTAAGAGGGACGCCCAATTTCTTAGCAAGATCCCGCTGTGCCTGATTTTCGTGGGGCAAGAATTCGTGCAAAGGTGGATCAAGCAACCGGATAGTCGCAGGTTTACCGGCAAGGGCTTTGAATATACCTTGAAAATCACGCCTTTGGTAAGGCAATAATTTTTTCAATGCCTTGCGACGGGTCGGTTCGTCCTCAGCAAGAATCATTTCGCGCATAGCATCGATCCGATTACCCTCAAAGAACATGTGCTCTGTCCGGCAAAGGCCAATCCCAGTAGCCCCAAATGCAACAGCATTCGCAACTTGCGTCGGGGAATCAGCATTAGTGCGAACTGTCATTTTCGTCGCTTTCTCACACCAATTCATAAGCTTGGAGAAGTTTTGGTAATCCCGACTCTTCTTTGGGTCTAATTTCTTCTCGACAAGAACTTGAATGATTTCCGATGGAGCCGTCTTAAGCTCACCTGCGAAGACTTCACCCGTCGTTCCATTGATGGACATATAATCGCCTTCCTTGAAAGTCTTGCCTCCTACCTTGACTGTTCGAGTGTGGTAGTCGACATCCAACTCAGCAGCACCACAGACACATACTTTACCCATTTGCCGTGCAACCAAAGCTGCATGGGAGGATACGCCGCCCCTAGCTGTCAAGATACCTTCGGCTGCAATCATTCCTCTTAAATCCTCGGGTGAGGTTTCCTGACGAACCAAGAGAACGCTCGACTTCTTAGCCGCGTCCACAGCTCTATCTGCATTAAGGCAAATCCTGCCTGAAGCGGCCCCTGGACCTGCCGGTAATCCCTTGCAAAGACGCGTCGCAGCTTTTTGGGCCTTTTCATCGAACACAGGTGCCAATACTTGATCCAATTGATCAGCTGGAACACGCTTGATTGCGGTTTTCCAATCGATCAGCCTTTCCTTTACCATTTCGGCGGCAATGCGGACTGCAGCAAGACCAGTACGTTTCCCGTTACGGGTTTGCAGCATGTAAAGCTTTTCATTTTCAATGGTAAACTCGAAGTCCTGCATATCTTTGAAGTGCTTTTCCAATTTTTTCTGCACCAAAACGAGTTCCTTGAATGGCTTGGGCAAAACACTTTTGAGTTTTGCCACGGGGCGAGGTGTTCGAACGCCGGCAACAACATCCTCACCTTGTGCGTCTGTTAGGAACTCACCGTACAAAACTTTTTCGCCACTCGCGGGATCTCTTGTGAAACCAACGCCTGAACCTGACTTTTTGCCGGTGTTACCGAACACCATGGCTTGGACATTCACGGCGGTACCCCATGCTGCAGGAATACCGTACTTGCGACGATAAACAGTTGCTCGGTCATTCATCCATGAACTAAACACCGCTCCCACTGATCCCTCCAGCTGCTGCCAAGGACAAGTGGGGAAATCCTCGCCCGATCTTTTCTTAACCAACTGCTTGAAGCGATTTACCAACTCCTTCATTTGTGATGCCGAGATGCGGGAATCGTCAACCTCGCCTTTTTCCTTAGGAAAGATCTCCTTCTTAAAACCCTCGATTACTGCCTCAAAAGGGTCGTGATCCTCGCTCGGAAGCTTTTGAACACCCATCACGACATCACCGTACATTTGGATAAAACGACGGTAACAATCCCAAGCAAAGCGCTCATTCTTAGAAGATGCCGAAAGGGCTTCGACCGTTTCATCGTTCAATCCCAAGTTCAAGATCGTATCCATCATGCCAGGCATGGAATCACGAGCTCCTGAGCGGACTGAAAGGAGAAGAGGATTTTTCAAGTCCCCCAACTTTTTGCCCAATTGCTTTTCCATCAAAGCAACCGATTTCTTCATTTGGTCCTCCAAGACTTTCGGATAGGACTTCTTGTTGGCGTAAAAATAGGTGCATACCTCTGTCGTAATGGTGAACCCAGGAGGAACGGGTAAACCGATCTTAGCCATCTCGGCTAGGTTTGCCCCCTTGCCCCCTAGAAGTTCGCGATACGTTGCGTCACCGTCTGTCTTATTACCAAAGTCATAAACATACTTTTGGCTTTTCGCTTTGCTTGAAGCACTCTTTTGAGACGCTTTCTTGGATACTTTTCTGTTGGCAGGTTTTGCCTTCTTTTTTTGGGCCATTGTCTTGTATTTAATTTAACTTCTAAGGTAAATCACAACCTGTACATTGTTAAATGTGAACAAGCGATGAATGAACGAAGCAAATTTAATCTTATTTTTTGGGCATTTTGTCAACGAACGACTTCCGATCCGCAACGCCTCAATCTTTTAATTGTATGCTTTCCAATGGACGAAAAAGGTTTTTTCGGCATACTCAATTCTTCCTTTTAAAAACCCCCAAGGCTATTTACATAATCTCAAATGAGTTCGGAAAATAAAAAAGACAAGCCAAAGACTTTTGGAGAAAAGTTCAAAGAGGAAGGATTAGTTGGTATGCTCAAGAAGAAGAGCGACCCAAGCAAATCAAAACCCAACGAAATGCATTTTCTTGAGCATTTGGAAGAATTAAGGTGGGTCGTCTTCAAATCAATCATTGCATTTATTCTTGGTTGCCTGGGTATTGCAGTCTTCCTAGACGACTCCGTGAAAGTTCTTCAGATGCCTCTTGTTTCTGCCGTTGAAGACTTCGGTAGAATCGAGGTGGACCTTCAAAGCATTGGCCTCGAAGAATATTCCGAAACCCTTACAAAGCAGGATATTGACTTGCGTATGCTAAGAAATGCACGCCAGGAGGATTTGGCAGGTTGGGGAATCACAGATCCCCATCACCAAACCCGCATTCTCAGTCACTTTTCCGTCGGCAAGAATCGGAACTTGCTGCAAGTCATTCGCTCCTTTTCCCCCATCTTCATTGCTATGAAGATTTGTTTTCTCGGGGGAATCGGCATTTCACTTCCCTTCATTCTTTATTTCGTGGGAGGTTTCGTAGTCCCGGGACTGACGGCTCGAGAAAAAAGAGTTTTCTTACCGGGATGCCTTGCTGCCACCCTTCTTTTTCTTGCCGGTGCATCGATGACCTATTTCTTCATCCTCCCTTATTCATTGGCGTTTACGATCGAGTTTTCTTTCAATGTCCTTGGCCTTGATGTTTATCGTCCGGAGGCAGGCAATTACTACAGCACTGTGATTTGGCTGACCTTCGCTGTCGGCGTTGCTTTCCAGTTCCCCCTCGTCCTCATTTTACTCATTCACATTGGTATCCTGTCGGTCAAAAAATTGCGGGACAACCGTCGACTTGTTCTGGTCATCCTTCTCATTGCCGCCGCTTTTATAACACCTGGAGGAGACCCAGTAACCTTATGCATCCTGACAATCCCGCTATACGCTCTATACGAACTAGCAATCATTACGGGTGCCTTCATGGAAAAGTCGAGGCAAAGAAGGGAATGGGACGAATGGGATGAAAGCATACAAGGCCCTAGACCCCCAAAGCCCAAACGGGAAAAAACGCGATGGATACTTTATCTGGTCTGCCTCCTTACCATTGGCGGTGCTACCTTCCTTTACTTTCAGAATAAAGAAGAGCTTCATCAATTCATGAAAGACTTTCCGAATGGGTTTAGCTCCGATGACAACCAACCGAGTGATCCAAAACCATTGGTACCCGAAACGAATTCAAGCATCGTTGCAAACTTTCTGAGTTCCGACTCAAACTGGTCCGACATCCCCAAAAATCAGGAATTCCTCATCGAGTTAACACCGACTGACAGTAATCTTTCCGGTACCGTTGATTTGAATTCATCGGGACAGATATATAGGGCTATTCTAAGGGAAAAAAAGTAGAGTAAACCCTATTTTCTTGCCACAAAGTACGCAACCATTGAGGGTGGTTGCATGGGTAAAACACAAAGAACATTCGGTCAAAAACTTAAGGCATTCCGAAAGAAGGCTAGCATGACGCAACCCCAATTGGCCAAGGCCAGCAGCGTAGCTACCTCAATTGTAAACGATGTTGAAAACGGAATTCGAACAGCAGGAATCAGGACGCTAAATAACATCGCACAAGGATTAGAGCTTACTGAAGAAGATCGATTTCTTTTTTTGTTGAATGGGTTGCGTTTATCCAAAAGAGATTTTTTGATCCCTGACTTTAAGGATTACCCCCCCGAGATCCTAAACTTTCTTCCGTTCGCCCTACTGAAAAGCGGAGTCAGCTCATCCGATGTCAATAAGATTACCGTATCCAGAGGAAAAACTAAAAACCTGCAAGTCCACCTTAAATCGGGGAAGACTTTTTCCATAGAAATCAGGTTGTCATCGGGAAAACCGACTCCTTCATAATGTCGGAGAACCGACTAGATCGCTGGCTTTGGTCAACCCGTCATTTCAAAACCAGAACTCTAGCCGCGGACGCTTGCAAGAGAAACTGGGTGAAAGTCAACGACCGAGCAGCAAAGCCTTCCCGCAAGCTCAAGGCAGGAGACCTTTTGGTAATCCGAAAGGGCTCCCTTCTCAAAACAATAAAAGTTCTGCAATTACTTGAAAAGAGAGTTTCCGCAAGTCATGCAGCTGAACATTATGAGGATTTGACGCCAGCTGAAACCTACATTCAAGCTTCCGAGGAAAACAAAGTGTTTAAGATTGGGCGAGCCCTAGGTTGTTCGAAAGGCCGTCCATCCAAAAAACAAAGAAGGGACCTCGAGGAATTTCTCCTAAGGCAGGCGGATTCCGAATAGCGTTCGATGCTTTTGCCGAAGCAAACGAAAAGATAGGATCGGTTGTCGCCGAAGTTGTCGCATATATCTCAAAGCAAAAACCTCTTGCAAGAAAGTAACCCTATCGGCATTACATTTATGAGATGAAAATGTTTATACTACCTGTCTTTTGCCTATTCTTCCTTTTGTTTTTTTCCTCATGCGTACAGCACTCGTCTACAGGTTCTTCCTCTGAACAGACGGTTATGCTGCATTGGTTGGATCTCGATGAAGAAGGGGTCGTGCGATTAGCTAATGCGGACGGCAATGTTTCAAGGCCAACCGAAGTGTTTTCGGGCAAGGCCGTAGAAACATTCGAACAAAGCCCTACAAAATCGGTATCGGGCTGGAAAAATGGAAAACGACATGGCCAAACCACTGAATATTTTTACAACGGTCGGAAAAGAAGAGTCATTCGTTTTGCAAATGGCGTCCGTGAAGGTGAAGCAGAAGAATACAGAATTACAGGGGAATTGCTTCGGAAAGAAACCTACTCTAACAACGACCTAAACGGCCCCAAAAAGGAATGGCATCCCAATGGAGCGTTAGTTTTCCAAGTTAACATGAAGGAAGCGAAACCTCATGGCGAAGCCCTGGAATGGTACCCGGACGAATCGAAGAAATCTTCTACCTTCTACCGGCATGGGCTAAGAGAAGGACCTGGAGCAGAATGGTATCCTTCTGGGCAGCAAAGCATGTCGATTTCCTACCAAAAGGACCAGATGCATGGATTGAAAACTACCTGGTACGAGAATGGGCAAAAGCGTATCGTCGCAGATTTCATAGAGGACATGATGGAAGGCAACTCAAAGGGTTGGTACTCCGACGGTCAACTTGCTTTCGATTATAATTTTGAAAAAAACCAAGAGCACGGAATTTGTACCGAATGGAACGAGATGGGCAAAAAAGTCTCCGAGCTTAGATTTGTCAACGGCACGCCTCTACAAAATCTCATGACTGGCTTGAGGGTGGAATCTTCATCCATGAAAGAAGCAATCACCACTTTTGACGAGATCCCTCAACCCCCAGTCTCTCCTGTTGAACCGCCGACTCCTACGACATCAGTCGAGGGGGAAGGCGATCCGGCTGTGCAGAATCCAAATAAAAAGAAATGGGGTGATAAACCCACCTCAATCGAACCCATTACGCCACCAAATGTAACGCCTTCGCTTACCGTACCCGATCCAGCCTCCAAAACCATCCTTCCGCCACCACCAACTGCTCTACCACCTCAGACGACCTTTGATCCGTTTGATAACGCGGGACCTTCAGATCCTCCTCTTCCCGCACCTCCAAACGACTCTAAACCTGGATCCTTCGCACCGCCTCCGCCTCCTCCAGCCCCGACCTTTGATCCGTTTGATAACGCGGGACCTTCAGGTCCTCCTCTTCCCGCACCTCCAAACGACTCTAAACCTGGATCCTTCGCGCCGCCTCCGCCTCCTCCAGCCCCGACCTTTGATCCGTTTGATAACGCGGGTCCTTCAGATCCTCCTCTTCCCTCTCAACCAAACGGCTCCGCTCCCGCGTCCTTCGTTCCGCCTCCGCCACCACCGGCTCCAAGCTTCGATCCCTTTGATAACGCAGGTCTACCTGACCCTCCATCAAACCCTTTTACGGATATAAACGACAGTACAGTTCCTTTGGAAGATATCTTTGAAAAGCCACCAGCATCAAACAAAGAAGTAGGCACCCCTCCTCCACCGCCTTTCGACCCATTTGATAGTTCGCCCAATAACTAAAACACCACTTTAAGTATACCTACATAAAGGAAAAAAGTGGCAGCCCGGCAGGGATTCGAACCCCGACTGAGAGTACCAAAAACTCCTGTGCTACCATTACACCACCAGGCTACGCTCGCAAACTATGAACAACCCCCATTCAAAGTCAAGAATGTTGCTCCCGAGAACTGATATAACATGACTCCTCAATACAAAAGAATTGTACTAAAAATCAGTGGCGAAATCTTGGGAAACCGAAGTGAGGGCGAACCCATCTACGCCCAGTCACTCGAAGCTATCTGCGAGGAAATCAAGGCTGTCGCTGACATGGGGGTTGAAGTAGGCTTGGTTGTCGGAGGAGGTAATATTTTCAGAGGTTTGCAAGGAAGCGACAAAGGTATTGACCGTACGACCGGGGATTCGATGGGCATGCTTGCAACGGTAATCAACGGGCTTGCTCTTATGGATCGACTTGAAAAAATGGGTGCAGTCGTCCGCGTTCAAAGTGCCATCCCAATGGACAAGTTGGCTGAACCTTATATTCAAAGAAGAGCCATTCGCCATTTAGAAAGAGGACGAATCGTCATTTTTGTCGCCGGAACCGGAAACCCATACTTTTCGACCGACACTGCAGCCGCTCTACGCGCAAGTGAGATTTCCGCCGATATTATCTTGAAGGCAACAAAAGTGGACGGGATCTACGACAAGGATCCACACAAGTACGACGATGCCAAGAAATATGATCGGCTTACTTACATGGAATGCCTTGAGAACCGGCTCTCGGTGATGGATTCGACTGCTTTTTCCCTTTGCATGGACAACCGGATGCCTATTCTTGTTTTTGATCTTAAGCAGAAGGAATCAATTAGATCAGCAGTTTCAGGTAAGAGCTTTGGGACAATTGTAAAAGAATGATCATTATACAGGGAACCCAGTTCCAAGCGAGCTGCCAAAAATAATTTTAAAGAAACAAGAAATAATCACTATGGAAACAAAACAAATTTTCGACAAAATGGACTCCGATATGCAAAAATCAGTTGACCATGTTTTGCATGAATTCTCAACCCTTCACACCGGTAAAGCCAATACATCTATGGTGGAAAACATCATGGTCGATGTTTATGGTTCAGGAATGAAGCTAAGAGATGTCGCCGCCATCACTACTCCTGATGCCCGTACGATTCAGATCCAACCATGGGACAAATCAACAACAGGCCCCATCGAAAAAGCCTTACTCGGAGCAAAAATTGGGATTAATCCAATCGTTACGGGAGAAATCATCAGGTTACCGATGCCCGAATTAAGCGGCGAACGAAGGGAGGAACTCTGCAAAATAGCGCAAGGTTTTACAGAACAAGGAAGGGTTGGTATTCGGGCATCCCGTAAGGAGGCAATGGATGCTCTGAAGGAAGCCCAAAAGGAAGGGCTACCTGAAGATGATTTCAAACGCGCCGAAAAAGATGTCCAAAAGAATACCGATGACTGTGTCAGCAAAATCAACCAAGCACTTTCCTCAAAGGAACAAGACCTCCGAAAGGTTTAGTCGTTTTACTCTCTTCAAACCTCTGAGTTTTTCAAGTCTAGATAATTAACGACGGGTAAAAGGAACAACCAGGGGCTCGAAAGTTGAGAAAAGTTGTGATCAAGTTGGGGACCGGCATTCTTTCCGCCGGCGATGGCCTAATTCATTTGGATCGTATGGTTCGGTTGGGCGAAGGAATAAAGGAATTGAAAGCTGCCGAGATCGAAACCATTTTGGTCAGTTCTGGATCCGTTGGCCTAGGTATGGGGAAGCTAGGCATTGAAGAACGGCCAAAAGAGCTCGCACTTCTCAGGGCCTGTGCCTCCGTCGGTCAATGCTTGCTCATGAATGCATGGAGCGAAGCACTCGAGAGCGTTGGTTTGATTGCCTCTCAAGTTTTGCTTACACGAGAGGATTTTAAAAGTAGAGACCGTTCCATAAAGGTTCAGGAAACCGTTGCCAGTTTGCTTGAAAGAGGAATTGTACCCATCGTCAACGAGAACGATTCCGTTAGTGACGAAGAGATAAAGTTTGGGGACAACGATGTGCTGTCAGCCCTTTTGGCTTCTTTGAGTAGGGCTGAACTTCTTGTCATTCTCTCGACTGCAAAAGGATTGATGACCCACCCGGATGCCGGGCAACTTATTCCATTCGTTGCAGAAATCACTCCCTCGATCGACCAAATGGCTCAAGGAACCACAAGCCCCACGGCAGTCGGCGGAATGACGACCAAAATAACGGCAGCGAAAATCGCAACGAAATCAAGTTGTGCAGTTTTCATTGGTAGTGGAGAAAACCCTCAGCATCTTATGGGAATCGTCAATGGACAAGCGGAAGGAACCTTTTTTGCTCCTTCGGGGCTTGAATTGAACGAGAGAAAGAAGTGGCTTGCCTTTTTTCCAGAACCAAAAGGATCCCTCCAAATCGATGAAGGTGCCTGTGAAGCTATTCTTTTAAATGGCGGGAGCCTTCTTGCTCGTGGCTTAACCGAGGTGAAGGGAGAATTTGACAAAGCCGAAGTCGTCGAAATCATCAACCCGAGCGGTAAAACGATTGCCCGTGGAATATCTCGGTTCGGAAAGGATGAACTTCTTCTCATAAGGGGAAAGACAAATTCCGAAGTGCTTGATGCATTTCCTGGAAAAAATAGACCAGAAGTCATCCACAGAGATCATTTGGCTCCTTTACAGACTAACCTCGACTGAATACGCTTGCCCGATTTGTCTCTTTAGGAGAAAGCTAGAATCGTGTACGATTACGAAGATGAAGAAGAGGATATGTTTGGATCTCCACCGCCTGCGAAGGCATCACCGGAGATCGATTTTAAGTCCGAGTTAAACGACGATCAATTTCAAGCGGTAACTGCCTCCGATGGCCCCGCACTTGTCCTAGCTGGTGCTGGCTCAGGTAAGACACGAACCTTGACTTACCGGGTCGCCTATTTGCTCACCCAAGGGGTAAGTCCAGAAGCAATTCTCCTGCTAACCTTTACTAATAAAGCATCCAAGCAAATGCTCGACCGAGTTGAGGAACTGACTGGGGTGGGAGCACACCGCTTTCTCGGTGGTACCTTTCATAGTGTCGGAGGACAAATTCTTCGCCTGTATGGAGATTCTGTCGGCCTCTCCAGAAATTTCACCATCCTAGACGATGGGGATTCCGATTCTTTGATCAATGAAGTCATACGCGAAATTGATCCCGATTTTTTCAAATCAAAGGAAAATCCTAAGGCTAAACCTATCAAAGGGCTGATCAGTTACGCACGCAATGTCATGATTCCCGTTGATGAGATTGCCAAAGGCCGTTACCCCTCAAACAGAGAACTCATTGCCAATATCGGTGATTTTGCTCGCGAGTATCAGGACGTCAAACTTGAGCGTGGCCTGGCCGATTACGACGACTTACTCGTTTATTGCCTCGAAGTCCTATCCAACAATCAAGAAGCCGCCAAATATTACCAGGACAGGTTTTCTCACATTCTCGTGGACGAGTACCAAGATGTTAATTCCCTTCAAGCTCAAATCGTAGATAAAATTGGCATTAACCACCAGATCATGGCGGTCGGCGATGACGCACAATGCATATACACCTGGAGGGGAGCTGACCTCGATCAAATTATGGGATTTCCCGAAAAACACCCCAATACAAAAATATTCAAGATCGAAACTAACTATCGTAGCTCCCCTGAAATCCTCAAGTTGGCTAACTGCATACTCGACAACCGTGACGAGGAGAGCAGTTACTCTAAAATCCTTAAGCCATCTAGGCCGCACGAAGGTCTTCCCGTCGTAGTACCAACGATGGACGGATACCAACAAGCAGATTACATCTTGTCTAAGGTCGAGCAACTCGTGGACAACGGAGCCCATTACGACGACATAGCCATCCTTTACCGGGCACACTACCATGCAATGGAATTACAGGTAGAGCTTTCCCGTCGAGGTCTACCCTTCGTGATCACCAGTGGCTTACGTTTTTTCGAACAAGCTCATGTCAAGGATCTGGTCGCCCAAATCAGATTTGTAGCCAACCCTAAGGATGTCACCGCTTTTATGCGTTTCGCTTGCCTCCTGCCAAAAGTTGGTGAAAAGACTGCTTCCAAGCTATTGGGTCTTGCGGAAAAGACCTCCAAGACAAAAGAAATGAAGGTCATCGACGCACTCAGCGAACCGAACTTATTAAAAAAAGTACCCGCTGATGCGAAAGAAGATTGGGATGGACTTGTCGAAACTCTCCAAGCAATTGACCGCCTCGCAGGAAATGCTACCCCAACCAAAGTGGTAGACGAGGCCATCCATGGTTGGTATCAAGAATACCTTCGGGCAACTTATGAGAACTGGCCTCGTAGAGAAGAAGATCTCGAAAGCCTAGTTGATTTTGCGAGCAAGCACGAAAACTTGCACGAGATGCTTTCCCAGCTCGTACTATTGAGCTCAGAGTCCGGAGATCGCGTGGTACGCCAAGGGGAGAGATGCCTACGTCTTTCCACCATTCATCAGTCTAAGGGGCTTGAATTCCCTCATGTCTTTATCATCGGTTTAGCTGATGGTCTATTCCCCAACAAGCGTGCCATTGACGGGGAAAGCGATCTGGAAGAGGAAAGACGTTTGTTTTATGTCGCCACGACTCGGGCGGAACGCTCTTTGCACCTTGTTTTCCCTATGCTCTCGAACCAAAAAGGCACACCTGTACGGCTTATGCAAAGCCGCTTTCTTAAGGAACTTCCGGAAGGCCAATACGAATCACACAATGCTCATTCCTCCTATCGTCAGCGACAGACCGGATGGAATAATTTCCGGCAAAAAGGCAGAGGGTACGGGAGATCGTTCTAGTTTTTCAACGACGATACCAAGGCTCGCCAGGCAAGCATGGCGCAATCGTGTCTCTCGGGAAAACGAATGATTGATTCATACACAACTAAATCTCCCGGGAAGGTCGTTTCCTTTCCATCATCAATAAATTCGATTACTGATTCGGCCAAAGCAATGGCCTCTCCAACTGCCAGACCTTCAACTGCTTGCCCCATCAAAGAAGCACATGCAACCGCGAGGGCGGAACCATTGACCGTAGCCTGAATTCCGGCTATTTGGTTGCCTTTAGTAGAGATTGAAATCGAACAGGTGTTTCCGGTCTTGGGGCTTGTCCAAACGGTCTGTACCATAGATGATACAAGGGGAGACCGGTGACCCGGAGAACGAGCGTGCTCCTCAAGAATTTCTCGATGAAGAGGATCTTCCAAAGTCCTAAAAGTTATTTTTCCACATCATCGATTCCACCGGTTTTGGTGTTCGTTGATTATATTTTGCGGAGACTTTGCTTGAATAATCTACCTCTACTTCGCCATCGACCATAAAGTAAATCAGTTGGCCGATAGGCATACCGGCATAAACCCGCACAGGTTGAGATACTGAAATTTCAAGAGTCCAATGGTTACAAAATCCAACATCGCCTTTACCGGCTGTTGCATGAATATCAATTCCGAGTCTACCGACGCTCGACTTTCCCTCTAGAAATGGGACAAACCTGCGGGTTTCTGTATATTCTGCTGTAGACCCCAAGTAAGTTCTTCCCGGGTGTAAAACGATACCCTCTTCGGATATTTCAAACCGGTCTACCGCATTGTGCTTTTTGGCGTCGATCACCTCATCTACATAACAGGCTAAGAATGGTGACAAATGCACATCGTAGCTATTGGTCCCCAAGCAATCCCTTTGGTAAGGCTCAATTACAATATCACCTTCTTTAATTGCGGTTAATATGGATGTGTCTGAAAGAATCATATCAAATATTCATCATGAAAGGAATCGGAAACAAGGCATGTGATGAAACGCAAGAAGCTTACGTTTCCCCTAGATAATTTACTTATGTACAACTAGATGTCCGTGCGGTTTGAAACCGCAGCGAAAAACCCCAAGTAGCTACAAAGACCTAAGTGATTAAGCAAAAGGGTTGTATTTTCCTGGAACAGCAACTGGGTAATGACCATGTTCATCAGGCGCAATCGGGGGCTTTGAATTATAAGTGTAATCATCGATGCCCGGTGCGTATTCACGTCCTTCCTTGAGAAGTTTGGCGGCGTCTATCTCCTTGCCTGAGTAGCAGGCTTCCCGACCAAGGATCGCAGTGAAGGTACTCATAGCGCCATACTCCGCTTCGTTGTAATAGCCTCCCTTGTGAAGGTTCTCGATCAAATCTTTTTGCTCCTGATAGTGACCTCCTCCGGCTCCGCGGATTCTCATGGGGTCTCCATGACCCTCGAAAGGCTCAATGTGAGAAGCGATCTTGGAGGTGCCTTTGGAACCGTGAGCATACTCTGCCACGTGACTCCATCCACCCTTCAAATGGCGCCCTTGACTATACATTTTGGTTCCATCCTCAAATGTATACTCGACAAAGGTGTGGTCAAAAATTTGCGACAAGGAGCGATCACCCCCCATGCGCATTTCCGAACCGCCCATACCGTTCGCCTTGACTGGATACATTCCCTTGATCCAGCAACCGACATCCAGGTTATGAATGTGCTGTTCGCAAATCTGGTCACCGGAAGCCCAAGT
>Ga0315322_10001669_pt1 | contig 17218 bp, 16 predicted proteins | sample M110021515metaG_FD_203461 | JGI IMG/M metagenome (GOLD analysis project Ga0315322, IMG submission 203461) | Ammonia-oxidizing marine archaeal communities from Monterey Bay, California, United States - M1 100m 21515 | ecosystem: Environmental > Aquatic > Marine > Intertidal zone | place: USA...
AAATTATTTGAGCAATAAAAAATTTTTATATTTTTAGAGAAGCTTTGAGAGAGGAGTCTATAATATTTTTTTTAAAATTACCCAACATCATTTTAATGAGAAGTTTGCTTTTAAAGCTCTCCTTTGTCTTTACTTTGATTTACTCCAAAATACTTTTAGGGTGTCACCTTTTCCAAAAATAGAAAGAAAATAATTAATCACCACTTTGACAAGAGACCCCAAAAGATTTGAACTTGCCATCTTTCTTACATTTTCTGACACTCGATCATTGTTAACTCTATAAGCCACTATATCTTCATTATTATGTGATTTAGGTGAATTAAAAAGCCTTCCTATGTCTAAACCAGTAGTTTTAATTTGTATAGATTTAAAATTATTTTTCTTGCCCAAGTACTTTATTGATCGTTTTGTATAAAAGGAAATATGCTCAGGATAATCAATCATCATAAATTTATCTTTTTCAAAATAACGCAGTAACGAATTAAAGTTGGGTGTAGTGCAATATACAATTCCTTTGTTTTGAAGTTTATGATTTATTAAAGACATAAACTCATTTGGATTATTGATATGCTCAATAACCTCAAAAGAAGTAATAACATCAAATTTAGTTTCACCAAAGATATTTTTAGATAAATCTCCTTGATGCATTTTGATACCTCTGTTTTCGCATAGCTTTGAAGCAGCCTCAGAATACTCAGAGCCATAAACATTCCAATTACGTTTTTTAGCCTCAGCAAGAAAATCACCTTGACCACAGCTAAGATCTAAAATATTGCCTAATTTTCTGAACTGTTCGAAATTATCTAATAACTTGCCATAACTATTTTTAGTCATTAGTGGTACGGGTTTTATATTTGAATATGTATATCCGCTATAACAGTCGTGAAGCTCTTTAGCTGAGGGAACTCTTTGATCAAATATAAACTTACAATTTGTACATTTCATTAGATAAAGTTTTTGAAAGCCTTTTAAATACGAAATATTTTTATTTTTACAGATTGGACACTTCGTTAATTTTTTCTGTATATTCATGAATTAAGATACTTTCCACTCAATTTTTGAGTATGGATGATTTCTATATATCTGGCAATTGGAGGGGTTGATTTGAATGGGTCATTATGAAAAATAATTTTATTGCTTCTTTTGGGGCATTTGTATGTATTTCTTTACTTGCATATATTAATTCTTTCGATGAAAGTAATTTATGGTTAATACCCCCATTTGGGGCAAGCATGGTTTTAGTGATGGCAGTAAATGAAAGTCCTTTAGCTCATCCAAAAAATGTTTTATTTGGCCATATTCTGTCTGCTTTATCAGGCGTTTTTATATATGCAATATTTGGTTTTTCTTATCTTAGTGTAGGGCTAGGAGTTGGATTGGCAATCTTTTTGATGATGGCAACACAGACTGTGCACCCTCCAGCTGGAGCCAACCCGATTATCGCAATTCTCGGTGCAAAGGGGATACACTTTATATTGATACCAGTGGCAGCGGGAGCATTTTTTATAGTGCTTTTTGCTATTTTTTATAATAAATTAATGAAGAGAAAATATTTTACTTTTAATGATTTAAGGTTGTGAGTTACTTGCTTGCTAAATATTCTCTTGAGCTAAAAAAAAGTAAAGTATTTATTTTTTGGAGTAAATTATTAATTCTAATTTTAAAAACTTTATTTCTGGCTATTCCATTGAAGTTATTCCGAGGTCAGCCTCCAAGATAGAATCTTTTATAGAGATTTTACCAAAAGATACAAGAGTCTATTTAGCCCATATTCAAAATGAAGAAATTGGAGCTATGGTTGCTACAGCTAAAAGGTTAAGTGAAGAAGGTTTCAATGTGATGCCGCACTTTCCAGCTAGAATGATTAAAAATATTGCTATGCTAAATGATTGGATTGATATGTATCAGAATGAAGCCGGGGTTGATGAGGCTCTTTTATTAGCAGGAGGTTCAACTTCGCCATTAGGAGATTTTAACTCTTCTATTCAATTGATTGAATCAGGTTTGTTTGATAAAGCTGGTTTTAAAAGACTCCACATAGCAGGACATCCTGAAGGATGCAAAGATATAGATCCTGATGGAGGAATTAAAAATATATCCGAGGCTCTTTCGTGGAAACAAGAATTTTCAAAAAGAACAGATGCCTCTATGGCAATAGCAACTCAATTTTGTTTTGATGCAGATGTTGTTAAGCAATGGGCGGACAGCATAAAAAGAGATGGAATTGATATTCCAATCCATATTGGTATTGCTGGGCCAGCAAAACTTCAAACATTGCTCAAATTTTCAATTGAATGTGGAATAGGTGCCTCTATGAAAGTCCTTACCAAAAGAGCAAAAGATCTAACTAAGCTCTTATTACCATATGAGCCCAAAAAAATTCTCCAAGATCTAGCTGATTACAAATCCAAGGATCCTCATTTAAACATTGAGAAGGTTCACTTTTTTCCAATCGGAGGCATAAACAAAACGGTTGATTGGTTGGAAGAAATGTCTGATAAAAATACACTTTAAAAGGGTTCATATGAAAACTGATTTATCTATTTAATACCAAAAAAAAGAATGATAGCATTCGTATATGTATAAGACTTCTAAAGTAGTTTTCAGTCCTCGAGTAAGAAAATCACCATACTTTAATTCAACTATAAAATATGGAGCTCAAGCATATTCTGTATACAACCACATGTATATGCCGATAAGTTACGAGGGAACTATCCAAGATTACAAAAACTTGCTAAATAGTGTTCAGCTTTGGGATGTTGGGGTTGAGAGACAAATTCAAATCAAAGGCCCTGATGCAGAGGCATTATCACAGTTTCTGACTCCTAGAAATATTAAAAAATGCGCAATAGGGCAGGCGATGTATACGCCGCTTCTAGATTTCAAAGGGGGCTTCCTCAATGATCCAGTAATGCTTAGGCTTGCTGAAGATCACTATTGGTTTTCTGTCTCAGACGGGGACTCTTTACTATGGGCGCAAGGCATAGCAGCAGGATATAAATTTAATGTAGAGATTGATGAGCCAGATGTCTCGCCACTTCAAGTTCAAGGACCTGATTCTGCTAAATTGATGACAAAAGTTTTTGGGGATTGGGTAAACGATCTGGGTTTTTATAAGTTTAAGCAATTCACTCATCAAGGTATTCCAATGATCATAGCCAGAATGGGCTACAGCAGAGAGCTTTGCTATGAACTTTTCCTGAAAGATGGATCTAAAGGAAATGAATTATGGGAGCTGCTCTGGGAAGCAGGTCAAGAGTTTAAGATAAGCGCAGGTGGACCAAATATAATTCTCAGATTGGAGGGAGGGATATTGAGCTACTTAGCAGATATTGATAGGTCTAATAACCCTTATGAGGTTGGTTTAGATTGGTTGGTTGATCTTGATCAAGAGGATGATTTTATTGGCAAAGAGGCTTTGCGTGAAATTAGCCTAAACGGCCCTGCAAAAAAATTGATGGGGGCTGAGATTCATGGCGATCCTATACTTTATTCAAATGCTGATCACTGGCCTGTTTTTATTGATGGCAAAAAAGTTGGCACTATGAATGCCATGGTTTACTCACCAAGATTAGATAAGAATATTTGCTATACAATTCTAGATATTGAGCATGCTAAAAGTAGTCAGGAAATTGTTATTACTTCTCCCGAAAAAGATTTCATAGCAACAACAATTGATCTTCCTTGGTTAGAGAGATCTTGAGGTTAAACTTTTAATTGATAGTTCCCAATCCTCAAACCCAACATCCTCCCAGGTATAATTAATTCTCACAAGTTAGACAAGCACTTCAAATTGTTTTATTTACTGTAAGAGTTTTACTTTCAGGAGTATAATTTTTCATAATTAATGAATGGAGATTAAAGATGGGAATGGGTTTAGCAAATGCTCAGCTTTTTTTAGAATTGAAGCACTCAGGGAAGTTAAAAAATGTGAAAAAAATTGCTGAATTGGGCTCTCAAGAAATTCATATCAAACAAAAAGACCTATCTAATTTATTTAATGAGGCTGGTTTGAACCAACCAGATTTTTCTTTATTCCGAGATTTAGATAATTGGCCTCAATACCCACGATGCTCAACCAAGCCCTTCTATAAATTATTAGGAATAGATGAATATACTTCTATTGACTCCAACGGTGAACACGGATCAATCCAGCATGACTGGAATACTTCATTTAATGATCAAAAGTTATTTAATCAGTTTGATGTGGTTACCGATTTTGGATCAGCAGAGCATGTATTTAATATCGTAGAGCCATATAAAACACTTCATAAATTATGCAAACAGGGTGGCTTAATAGTAATTTCTCAAGCTCTCTGGGGAGGCAATGGATTCTTTTTAATGGATAGACCATTTATTGATGGAATTGCAGCTGCAAATAACTATAAAGTTATTTCTATTTCATATGTTGTTTGTACAAAAGAGACAACAAAAAATGGAAGTAATTATCAATTTCATATTCCAATGAACAGCTCTTTAATTAGAACAATAGATTTAAATAAAGTGGTTTCTATTCAAATTTCGGCTGTTATGGAAAAGAGAGATAATGAAGAGTTTAAGATTCCATATGAAGGAAGAATGCAAGCCGAGCATTATGGACATTTTGGCTATAAAACAGTTTTTCTTCGTGACGATACTAATAGAGAGGGTGCAAATAGACAAGAGTATTATTTTCTGCCAGTTTTTAATCTTGATGCTATTAAATTTAAAACATTGATCATTGAAGTATTCAATAGACTAAAGAAAAAAATTTTTAGATCATAATTCCCGGTAGACCAATTAGTTCAACCTTTGAAAAGTTGCATGGCACGAAGGACCATTAAGGTGATTAGAGATATCCTCTTTATTTTTAACTATTTGAGCTAATTTTTTAAATATTTTTTCCATAGAAACAAAAAAATCTTTCATATCTTCTTTTGAATGAGCAACGCTTGGGTAAAAAAGATTTCCTGCTAAAAATCCTTCTTTTAACATTTCTTGAGAAATAAAAGTTTTAGCAGCTAGAGCATCTATTTTTTTAAAGTTATAACAAACCAAAGCATCCATTCCACTGATATCTAGCTCTAATTTATATTTTTTGCTAATACTCAAAAGTTTCTTTTTAAAGGCGGCGCCTTTTTGCGAAATAATTTTCCAAGATTTCAATTTTTCCATTTCATTCAAAGTCGCTAATGCTGCAACATAACCTATCCTCTCTGTAAAAAAAGTTGAGCTTATAAATGAGTTTTGTGAAGCACTCATAACCTTCTGAGTACCCAAGACAGTTGTAATAGCGTAACCATTACCGAGCGTTTTTCCTAATACAGCGAGGTCTGGATCAATATTGTATTTTAAATGTAACCCCCCAAAGGTTTCCCTAAAACCGCTTGTGCATTCATCAAAAATTAATAAAGCATCAAATTTATCAGCTAACTTTCGTATCTTGGATAAATATTTTTTTGACGGAGCTTCTGATCTCATTACTTCCATTTTTACAGCGGCGACATCTCCACCTGAAAGAATCTCTTCAAGCCGATTAAGGTCCCCTTCTTGAAATGGTATTGCTGTATTTGCAAGCTCTTTCGGAACTCCAACAGGAGAAAGTCCACTCATTAATTGGCTATCAAGATTTTTTTTATTATCAATATTGGCCGATAAATACCAATCATGCCATCCATGATATCCGCAGAAAGCAATCTTGCTTTTGCCAGTATATGATCGAGCAATCCTTACGGCCATAGAATTTATCTCGCCCCCACTTCTAGCAAATTTAGCCATTGATGACCATGGATGCATTTTTACCAATTTTTCTGCTAGGTATACTTCCTCGGGAGCATTTAAAGTTGATAGATTTCCTTTTTTAATACATTTGTAGACCGCATCATTTACAGCTTGATTTCCATAGCCTAGAGTATTAGTTCCAACGCTAAAATGACTGAAATCACGATATTTATTCCCATCAAGGTCAATTATTTCGATGCCTTTAGCGTGCTCAAAATAAGCAGGCCATTGATTGGGCGCAAACATTTCTCTTCTTTTAGATAAAAGTGAGTTGCCGCCCGGGATAAGATCTATAGCACGAGCATGCAAATCATTTCCTTTGGTTAATTGCTTATTTGACTTAGCCATTTTAGAGGTGGACCATAAAGTTGTTTTTATTATATTAATTTATAGAGTTTCTTATTTCTACTTATTTAGTTTATTGCGCATAACTGTTTCAACGCAGTGAAAATCTACAATATCATCTACTTCAAAAGACTTAGATTTCGGCATTACAAAGGCTAGGGTGCTTTCATGACAAAATGTCTCATTTTTTAAAAAATCTTCAACATATGAAATATATAGAGAGCCTTCAAGAAAAAAGGCAGGATTAATATCTTGCCTTCTAATTGGTACAAAACTTTTATTTAGCCATGGTTTTAAGTTTCCATCATTATCTAACTTAAACATAAAATCAGGGTGTTGGTCTTCTGCTAAACAAACACTTACTAGGGATTTATTCCCTTTTTTTATCATAAGTTCGATAGCACTATCAATATCATTGGAAGTACGAAGAGGCGAAGTTGGCTCCAACAATATAAAGATTTCATATTTTTTATTTTCATTTTTCAAATATTCAAATACATGTTTTATTACATCAGCAGACGGCACCTCATCACCACATAAATGAGCCGGTCTTTTAAAAGGAGTGTCTAATCCTCTATCAGCAGCAATTTTAATACATTCATCACAATCCGAAGATAAAATAATATCATCTATGTATTTTGATTTAATTCCAGCCTCAATAGAATACTGGATAAGAGGCTTGCCTTCTAAAATTAGGCTATTTTTTCCTGGGAGTCCTTTAGATCCAGCCCTAGCGGTCACAATGGCTAAGACAGATAAGTTATTTATCATTATAGAACTTTAGCTGCCTCAGAATTGGTGCTCATAGAGTTTTTTATTATTCTTTTAGTCATTTAAATTTACCATGTAGGTTTTTTGAAGAATTATATACCATTTTAATAAATTGCTAATTTACTCTAGAGCATAAAAAAGGTTTAAGACTATAAAAAAATTACCATGAACGGCTTATCTTGATAGAGTCCTTAAGGCTGCCATTTGGCAATCCTAATACCTTCGATATTTCTTCAAAAACATCAGTTATAAATCCATGGGGTTCTATGTGACCAGCTTCAGGTGCCAAAACTCCAACCTCATTCATCCGACCCTCAGCCAGCATCTTAATGCCGCAAGCCAATGGAATTCCAGTAATTTCTCCCATACCTATATTTTTAATTTGCTCATTTAAATCTGACTCCTCTGTCTCGCTTGGTATACAAACTCCCACTCTTGCAGGCATTTCATTTTTGATACCTTGTGCAAAACCATACATAACCGGCGGGCAGTCAACATCTTTGCGTTTTTTTTGAGTCGATTGCTTGCTTTCAAGCAAGGAAAATAAATTAGCGGCCTTTATCTTGCTTAGCAATCTCAAGTTTACTAAACCCATTATAAATTTGAGGATGAGAAAGTCAGCATGGCCGCCATGAGCAAGATTGATAGAGTCTTTGAGCTTAGGAAAATAATGTGGGAAAGTTACTCCCTCGGGATGGCCAAATATATTTCCATTAAAATTAGTTAATCCTGGATAGTTGACGTTGATTTTCCGAAGAGGTTTTACCATTTTAAAGATCCCCTCTTGGAATACTTTGACTCGTCCTGTCATCTGCTCAACTCCATGCATCATCGCTGCATTTTCAGATTGTTGCATTGCATTTTCATCCAGTGAGGTCCCACCAATGTCCCAACCTGTAAAGACTGTTGTCACTTCATCTAGTTCACGTATAGCAATGAGCGCCATTAAATTTGTTAGCCCAGGGCTTGCACCCAAACCAATAGTTGCAGACACACCCGCTGATTTAGCTTTAGCATCAAGCTTCATCATATCGATCGTAGGCTCCCAATCATCACAAATATCTATGTAGTTACAACCTGAAGATATTGCAGCTGCAAGGATAGGTGCTCCAAACTTAAAATAAGGACCACATGTATTCACAACAATATTAATATCTTCCATGGCTTGTTTTAGTGCGCTGGCATCATTGACATCAAGTTGAATGGCAGAAACTTTTTGGTTTAAACTTTCAGCAAAAGTCTCAGCAGTTTCCTTGTTAATATCGGCGATGATGATTTTATCAATAGAGCTATAGTTTTGCGCCGCTCTCATGGCATAACGACCCATGCTTCCACAACCACCTATTGCAAGTATTTTCATAATTTACTCCAAACCTTATTCACTTTATTATCAGGTTATAAATAACTCAACAATTTTTTAATATGCGAAAAGACATAGACATTATTATTTATGGTGCCACCGGGTTTACTGGAAAGCTTTGTATTAAATATTTTCAATCATTAGATACAACAGTGACTTGGGCAATGGCAGGAAGAAACTTAACAAAACTTCACAAAGTTGCTGAAGATCATCAGACAAAAGTGGAAATTTTAATTGCTGACTCAGATGATGAAAGTGCTCTAGATAACTTAACCTCAAGAGCAAGAGTAATCTTATCCACAACTGGACCTTTTCATAGATATGGGTCTAAATTGGTTGCATCATGTGTTAAGAATCATGCTCATTATGTAGATATTACTGGTGAAAACTTTTGGGTTAAGGGTTTAATAGAGAAGCATCATGAGGAGGCATCTAGAGAAGGAATTAGAATTATTCCTTCGTGTGGATTTGATTCTATACCGTCTGATTTAGGAACTTTTTTTTCAGCTAAAGCCATTTCAAAACCAATAAAAAGAATTGAATCATTTCATTCGTATATGGGCGGGGCATCAGGAGGAACCCTTGAGACAATGTTCTCTATGGGAGAATTAGATCTTGGAGATGATCTATTAGATCCATTTTTGCTGAATCCAAAAAATTCTTATTCTGATGAGCAAAAGCAACTTAGTAGTGATAGGGTTGGTATTGCAAAAAAAACTGAAATTAGCGGATGGTCAGGACCTTTTATCATGGCCACTGCAAACACAAGAGTTGTAAGGAGAACAGAGGCACTACTTGCGTTAAGGCAGGAATCCTATGGATCTGATTTTACTTATCAGGAGCATGCTTTTCATAAGAGTTGGTTCAGTGCTGCTAAAGCACTCATTTTTACTGGTCTATCTGTTTTAGTGCTTTTATCCCCCCTAAAAAGATTGGTGAAACCTTTTTTGCCTAAGCCTGGAGAAGGCCCATCTGAGAATGTTCAAGAGAATGGATGGTTTGATTGTAAATATATAGTAGAAACAGATGATGGAAAGAAATCAGTATTTAATATGAATGGAAAAGGTGATCCAGGTTATAAAGTGACTTCAAAACTAGTTTCTGAGTGTGCACTTTGCTTAATTGAAAATGAAGATGCGCTTCCAGGCGGAAAGGAATACGGAGGAGTTCTAACCAGTGCCTCAGGTTTGGGCAATCCATTAATTTCAAGATTAAGCAAAGTAGGTATTAATTTTGAGGGCCCACTATAATTTTTACGTTAAATAAATTAATCTAAAATAAATAATCTTGTTAAAATCAAACATGAAACTACACTTAATTTTCTTTATATTTTTATCTATGAATTCATTCACCAAATTACTTAATGATCCAGGTGACTGGAGAGGAATAACCGATCAGGTGATGGGTGGAGTTTCTGAATTAAGGATAGATTATGTTGATGGTGTTTTTTTGATGAGTGGAAATGTTTCCACTGATAATAACGGTGGATTTGTGAGGCTTTCCAACAGAATCAATATCAACAGTAATGATTTTAAAGGCATTAAGTTTAAAGCCAAAGGTAACAATGAAACTTATGAAATTCATGCAACCCTTAAGGGTTTAAAAATTCCACCATGGTCATATTTTAGTCAAGCATTTGAAGTTAATAATAATTGGCAAGAATACGAAATATTTTTTAAAGATTTAAAGAGAAGTTCTGGATTCTCTGCTGCATCGATGAAGGCAAAAAATATTAAAGATTTGAGTATTGCAGGTTTTGGTAGAGACTTTAAAGTGGATCTAGCAATTAAAGAGATTAGCTTAATTTCAAATTAACCTATTTATTAGCATTCTTCTCAAACTCTTTTAAATAGTTTTCATAATCCTCCCAATCATGGGGGGTTCCTGCTCTAGGTTTTTCCATTTTACTAGCTCGATCCAAGGCTTTAGTTGAGAGTTTGCTAGGAGCTTCTTTAAATAATTTGCTAAATGTTCTTTTAATTAAGTTTTTCATTTAACGATTAAGAATTTTAAGAAGTTTTTTCATAAAACGCTTTAATATTTTTGCAGCATCTCTCTCATTGAACACCTCAATGACCTCAGATTGGGAATAGCCATCCCAAAAAGTTATTTGATGGCATTGTTTCAATTTTATTAACTCTAAAGAAGCTGAATCTAGATTTTGCTGATCTATTAAATAAATCTTAATTTCTTCTTCATTCAATAAAATTCTGATATTTTCATAGGTTGAAAAATACGATTTGAATAGATTTTCAACACGCTGATTAAAAGTAAAGGATTGCATGAATTAGTTAAGATCCTTTAAAAGGCTGATGAGTGCATTTTTTCAGCAATACTTAATCCGAAGAATCTGAGCCTCTTAGCTCTTTAATTTTTTCTAAACTAACCTTATCTTTGAAACTCATAATTATTGCAGCAATAGATAATACTAATATGGCACCAGCCTCACCTAGAACAACTAATGAACCCATCTCTTTGCTTTGCATCACAATCAATCTACATAGTGCAGTGATCGCTATTATTATAGGAAGTGTGACAGGAATTCTATTGGTGCTATAAAAAGCTCCCACCATTCCAATAATTTCTGCATAGATAAATAGCATAAACAAATCTGGCAAGGTAATTTCTTGTGCTAAAAACATATCAAAAATGTATAGGGCGGATGCAATGCAGGTTGCTATGCCAATAATAGCTAAAAGTAATTTTTCACTTGCAATGGTTGTCCAATGCAAGCTTTTTGTGAGCTTAGATTGTTTATCATTCATAAATTAATCATACCAAAGGAATAATCAATGAAATATTTTTTTTACTGAAAAGTTAAAATTCTGAAGAGTGAATATTTATTTTTATAGAGAGAATATAAAAAAAACCCCGCTATACAGCGGGGCTTTTTTAAATTTTATTTAACTAAATTAAAAATTATAATCTAACTTAATAGCTATATTTTTTGGTCTAGCGTAGATAGCATCGTAAGCTATTCCATCAAGCGCTCCGCCTGAGGCAAGTCTAACAAATGTTCTTGCAAGAGGGATAGTTCCACCAACCACCTTAATTCTCTCGTCGGTTAAATTATCACCAATCAGCGATACTCTCCATTTACCATCTGAGCTAGTTAAACCAAGCACCAATCCAACTTTTGAGTAGCCGCCTTCTTTGATATTTTTATCAAGGTTGGTGGTAATGAAGTACTCTGATGAATAATCAACATTTAAGTTGGCATCAAAGACCCAATTATTTGATAAAACAGTATCGTATGCAAAGCCAGCATTGGCTGTGTCTTCAGGGGCAAGAATGACGCTAGCACCAGATCTATCACAGTAGATGCCATTTGTAGCAGCCTCGCCATATGCACACTGACTGTTTTTCCAATCAGTAAATTTGTAGTCTAAGCTTGCCATAGAAGCATAGAATTCTAAGTCATCAGTAATAAGATACCTGCCTTGCATTTCAAAACCATCTAACTCTGCAGCTGAAGCATTTCCAACTTTAAAGCCTAATACTCCGTCAAAGACGCTTGTTTGCAGGTTTTCATACTCAGTTGTGAAGTAAGTGAAATCAAATGAAGATCTATCTGATTTCATTTTATAGCCCCACTCAATATTTGTAGCTTCTTCTTCTTCAAACTCGAACCCACCTTCACTTGAAACTAATGGTGTGCCTGGTATCGAATTACCTCGAATATCAAAACCACCAGCTTTGGAGCCTTGTGTATAGGAAACATACATTTGAGAGTTGTCAGATAGGTCATAGCTTAATCTAATCATTGGATCAAATGAGTTTTCGCTTCTGCTTCTGGCAATACTGTGAGGACCAACATTTAAAACTCCGGCCCATAAAGCGGGAAGCAAAGGAGAGCCATTAAGCGCAGTGCCTGTTCCATCTAGTGTTAAATCTCTGCTTCCATCTTTATCTTCGCTTGAATATCTTGCACCAAGTGTTAATCTCCAATTCCCCTCTAGATTGATATCAGCTTGACCAAAAACAGAATACATATCGGAAGATTGTGCATAAAGTCTATCCCAATTTGTTCCTACTAATAATGAGACCGGAGGCCCTGCAAGTGCGAGGAACGAGCCCAATGGAACGTAATCAGTTACGTCAACATCAGCAGTTTGGAAATAAGCTCCAACGATGTAGTCAACATCTTCTCCACCAGGTGAGGTATACCTGATTTCTTGTGACCACTGATCATACTTTTCTGTTTGATTGGTGCCATCTAATATCTCAAGACCGACATAGTCTACATCTAGAACCTCATATGAATCATATTCAACATGTCCTGTAATTGAAGTGAGGGTTCCGCCACCATCCATTGGATAGTTTGCAGTTAGCACAAAGTTATCCATTGTATTTTGGCTAAAAGTTTCCCCACTTGACCTCACCCAGTCTTCATTCGTTTCCACTGCAATGGGCCCTCTAAAAACAAGACCATAGCCATCCTGTGGGGCAATAGCCTCCATGGCGTAACCCACAGAATCAAAGTCAGCTGTCTCAACTTTGAGGTTGTAATCAACATCACCAGATGTCCATGCAAGCTGTCCTCTAATGTATGTTTCATCTCTTTGTGGCTCAAGCCTTTTCATGTTTGTATTTGTAATCCAACCATCCATCTCTCTTGTTGAAACAGTTAGCCTTCCAAGAAGATTGTCAGAAAGAGCGCCAGATAAAACCAAAAGTGATTGATCTTCACCATGCTCAGATTCATGTGATGTAGAAAATTTACCCTCAAATTCCTCAGTTGGTTTCGCTGAAGTAACACTCACAGCACCACCAATTGCGTTCTTGCCAAATAAGGTAGGTTGTGGGCCTCTTAAAACCTCAACTCGCTCTAAGTCAACGAGTGGAGTCCTTGCCAATTGACTTCTAGGATAGACAACTCCATCGAAATTCATTGGTACAGATTGCTCAAAGCCTTTGTTGGCACCTGATCTAACTCCACGAATAGAAATTGATGTATCTATTTGAGTTTCAACAACCATAAAGTTTGGAATAGAGGCTGAGAGCGTTTGAAGGCTGTCAATACTTCTATCATCAATATCCTCTCCACCAATGGCTGAGACAGAAATTGGAACATCTTGTAGGCTTTGTTCTCTAATTTGAGCTGTTACAACAACCTCTTCAAGAACTTGAGTAAAAGCAGAAGGTGCTGAGATTAATAATGATGCAGCAAATACCGCACTGAAAAAACGTGAACTATTCATATTTCCCCTAAAAATATTTTTTTATGATGCTAATAGTAACCAATAAATGCTTTTAAGACTAGAATTAATAACTTTTATGAGGCTTCTGCTCTGAGAGCATCAATCATGACTTGAACTTTATCTGGATTAATATCAGGTGTAATTCCATGACCAAGATTAAAAATAAACCCAGGATATTCGTTCATGACGCTACAAATTTTTTGGGTTTCATTCCAGATCGATTCATCAGATCCGAGTAATACTTTGGGATCAAGATTGCCTTGAATAGCGTATTTGTTTCTTAAAACCTCATTCACACTGCCAATATCCTCTTGCCAATAGAGGCTTACGCAAGCTATATCCTCAAAGACTATTTCAATAATATTTTTCTTTGGCGCTTTTTCAAATAAAATAATAGGGATATTTGATGTAATAGGATCAGCTTTGAGCAGACTGGTGAGTCTACGGGTATATTGCAACGAGAAATTTTCTAAATCGTTGCCTGACAACAAATCTGCCCATGAGTCAAAAATTTGCAGTGCATTCACACCACTTAAAACTTGTTGTCTCAAGTATTCATAGCAAGCATTGCTTAGAATGTCTAAAAATTCTTTTAGTTCTTCTGGATGTTCCTTCATAAAACTTTTTGTTTTTTTGAAATCTTTCGAGCCTCCACCTTCAATTGAATATGCTACAAGTGTCCATGGGCTGCCGCAGAAACCAATCAAAGGTAAGTCCTTGGGTAAAAGTTTTTTAGTTTCTTCAACTGCTTTAAAAACATAACCAAGAGCATTAATATCAAACGGAATTAAATTTTTTATATCTTGAGGAGATGAAATAGGATTACTAAATTTGGGACCCTCTCCCTCATTAAATGCTAGACCAAGATTCAAAGCATCTGGGATAGTCAAAATATCTGAGAAGAGAATTGATGCATCCAAATCAAAACGATCAATTGGTTGCAAGGCAAGCTCAGCGCAAGTTTTAGGTTGTTTGCACATATCTAGAAAGTTTGAGTAATTTTTTCTAATTTTTTGATATTCAGGCAGATATCTTCCTGCTTGACGCATAAACCATATTGGTGGGATTGAGTTTGTTTGAAGGTTTAGTGCCCTTAAAAATTTTGAATCTCTCATTTATGAAACGAATTGTATGATACTTTTAGCCGCTTCTCTTCCTTCCCAGATGGCTGTTACTACCAAATCAGACCCTCTGACCATATCTCCGCCAGAAAAAACCTTTGAGTTTGAAGTTTGAAATTTTAATTCTTGTTTTTCTGGGGCGAGCACTAAGCCAGATTTGTCAGTTTGAATCTTAAAATCTTTAAACCAGCCTGCTGGGTTTGCTCTAAATCCAAAAGCAATTACAACTTCGTCGGCAGGATAAATTTTTTCACTGCCTTGAATTGGGATAGGAACTCTTCTCCCATTCTGGTCTGGCTCACCTAATTTAGTTTGTATTGTTTTTACTCCCTCAACATTATCATTTCCAATGATTTCAATTGGTTGAATATTAAATTCAAACTGAACACCTTCCTCTTTTGCATTGACTACTTCTCTTCTAGAGCCGGGCATATTCTTTTCATCTCTTCTGTATAAGCAAGTTACGGATTTTGCCCCTTGCCTGATAGCAGTTCTGTTGCAATCCATTGCAGTATCTCCGCCACCTAAAATTACAACATCTTTGCCCTTAAAATTAATATAGTTAGATTCCTTTTGTTGAAATTTTAAAAGATGATTTGTATTTCCAATAAGATAATCAATTGCTCTATGCGCTTGCGGCAAATCCTCTCCTTTAAAACCTCCTTCAAGGGAAGTATAAGTTCCCATACCCAAAAATACTGCATCATATTTTTCATGCAATCTCTTAAAGGAAATATCTTTTCCAATTTCTTTATTCAGATGAAACTTAATACCCATTTCTTCAAGAATTTTTCGCCGTCTTCGTACAACACTTTTTTCTAACTTAAATTCTGGAATTCCAAATGTCAGTAAGCCCCCAATTTCTGGGTGTTTATCATATACATCACAATTAATCCCCGCTCTTATAAGAATATCTGCACATCCGATACCTGCAGGACCAGCTCCAATAATAGCAACTTTTTTATTGGTCCAAGTTCTATTACTTAGATCTGGCTTCCACCCCATATCTATTGCCTTGTCTGTTATGTATTTCTCAATATTACCAATACTCACAGCGCCAAAACCATCATTTAGAGTGCAGGCTCCTTCACATAGACGATCTTGTGGGCAAACTCTCCCGCACATTTCGGGTAGAGAGTTTGTTTGATGACATAAATCAGCTGCTTCCATTATATTTCCATCATTTACAAGTTTTAACCAATCTGGAATATAGTTATGAACAGGACATTTCCATTCACAATATGGATTTCCACAATCTAAGCATCGATGAGACTGATTGGATGCTTCAAATTGATTGTAATCTCCATAAATTTCAACAAAATTAATTTTTCTTTCCTCTATATTTTTTTTATTTGGATCGTAGCGACCAACTTCTAGAAATTGAAAATCATTTTCAATAGGAACATGCTCCACATATTCTGATCTTGATTTAAAGTTTTTTGGAGAAGCTATTGTGGAGGTTGGAATAGTGTTCTGACTTAAGAGTTCTTTACGCCATTCAAAAAGCATCACTTTTGCTTCTTCTAAATCTGTTATAGGGGCAAATGATTTAGTTTTATATTTCCTGTTTAATCTAATTTTTCCGTAAAAGTATGGAGAGCGAGGTTGAGTGAAGAGCAACAAGCCTTTTTCAATTTTATATTGTTTATTTTTTGAGCTCATAAAATTGTATTAGTTCTGCGTGGTATGTATGACATAGTATGACATTTTTGTGTTAATATGTATAACTTTATGCCACAACAAAATACAAACATATCGCTATACCAAGAAAGCCAAGCCAAGGATAACTGCGGTTTTGGGCTCATAGTTAATCGACATGGAGAGCAGAATAGAGCTGTAGTTAAACGGTCTATTGCTGGTCTTACAAGCATGACACATAGAGGAGCAATTGGGGCAGATGGCAAAACTGGAGATGGCTGCGGTCTTTTATTCGATTTAAATCATAAGTTTTTTCAGAAGAAAATAAGGAAAGAATTAAAATTAAAATTACCAGAATTATTTGGCGTAGCTCAAATTTTTTCATCTGCTGCTCTGCAAAAAGATTTGCCTACCATTAAAAAAATTCTTAAATCTGAAAATTTAGTTTTTGAATGTGTTAGAGAGGTACCCACTAATAAATCTGTTCTTGGCGAAATAGCGCTAGAATCTTTACCAAACATTAATCAACTATTTATTACTCCAATCTCAAAAGATTTTAATAAAGAAAGATTTGAATCATGCCTCCTTCAGGCAAGAAAAAAGATTGAAGAAATTTATGACAATGATGAAAAGTTCTATGTATGCAGCATGTCAAGCCAAACAATTGTATACAAGGGCTTGATGTTGCCAGATGCAATAAGTAACTTTTATACAGACATAGCTAAAAAATCATTCACAGCTAAGGTTTGCTTGTTTCATCAAAGGTTTTCAACAAATACACAGCCAAGATGGCATTTAGCTCAACCCTTCAGGTTACTCGCGCATAATGGAGAGATTAATGCAATTAGAGGAAATAGAAATTGGGTCAAGGCTCGAGCCTCAAAATTTTCGACTCCTCTCATCCCAGGCATAAGCCAGTTTAAATCACTCGTCAATGAAATAGGGTCTGACTCATCAGCCCTTGATAATATGGTTGAGTTGTTAGTGAAAGGTGGGATTAATTTTTTTAGGTCTATTCGAAT
>Ga0315322_10001673_pt1 | contig 17206 bp, 16 predicted proteins | sample M110021515metaG_FD_203461 | JGI IMG/M metagenome (GOLD analysis project Ga0315322, IMG submission 203461) | Ammonia-oxidizing marine archaeal communities from Monterey Bay, California, United States - M1 100m 21515 | ecosystem: Environmental > Aquatic > Marine > Intertidal zone | place: USA...
GAATAGACATGATAGAGTTGCTCGTTTGATTCGAGTAAAAAGAATTCAATGAGAGTTTTTAAGCTCAGTAGTCTTTCTTGGCAAAGAAAAAGCTTGAGGCAAGCCAGTCTGGTCTTGGTTGTGGATTAGATATCGAGGCTGTGGGGGTGAATAGTTTATGGCGTTAAAAAATAAAATCAGGCCGATGAAACTGATGATTAGAAGGTAGTGTAGGAATGAATTGAGTCGATCTTTTAGTGAGTGCATCAAGACCTTGTTGACGTCTGCCAAAATACGGTTTCGTAGTGAGTGCGGTGGTGCACATTGTGTTGTGTAAAGATCCATCAGAAAGCCGATTTGCTCTTCGTCTTTGAAAACCTCTGGATTGTGCATTGGATTTTGATTCTTCATTTGTAGTCATCCTCTGCCCCGAGTGTACTTTGGAGTTTTTGGATTGCGTAGCGATATCGACTCGCCGCAGTATTCATCTTAATCCCAACAACAGAGGAAATCTGTTTAAAGCTCAGTCCAGATATCACTTTTAAAATAAGAACAATGCGTTGCGGTTCTGGCAAGAGATTAAGTGCTTTGGAAAGGTCCTCGTCTGGAAGAGTTGCTGGAATTCCGTGCGTTCGATTTCGTGCAATTTGATCAGAGGACCATCGAAGGAAAGCTTTGAGACCAGTTTTTTTTCGTCGTTGCAGGCGGCTGACAGCGTTTCGTAGCATCGTGAAGATATAGGCCTCAAGATTTTCTATGTCATTGAGCTCCTGTCTGTGGCGAGCAAGTTCTACAAAAAGATCATGGACAATGTCTTCTGCTTCTTGATGGGCACAGTTCAATTGAACTGCGGTTGCATACAGCTTTTTTCCGAGCCGATCGTACAGTGCTGCAAATGCGTCATGGTCACCGGCAACAAGTTGTGTGACGAGTGGTGGCTGCACGAAATACCTCGAAACTTCTATGTCCTGTAAACAAGGGGTTTTGAGGCCCTCGATTTTGTCTATTTCAGCGAACTGTTATCGCCACCCCACATAAAATCGCCTATTATTAGAACATTCGCCGTTTTGTCGTGCCACTGCCAGGTACATGTTATTACCGAGAAGGATGGAAAAGAAGAGATGCCAGACGAATCCGCACCCGCGAAGCCGAGCGCCGTTGAGGTCTTTAAAACCGACAGCGATTACCTGAAGGGTGATATTCCAGAAGAACTCAAGGATGGGGAGGCTGGATTTGGAAAAGGTAGCATTCAACTACTGAAGAATCATGGGACGTATCAACAGGCAGATCGTGATAAGAAAAAGTTAGAGCCTGGTGAGAAGCGGGTCAAAAAAATCTCTTTCATGATTCGTACAAGGATTCCAGGTGGGAAACTCACTGCCTCGCAAATGCTTGCTCAGATTGATCTTGGAGATGATCTTGCAAATGGAAGTGTTCGACTGACAACGCGTCAGGGGATTCAACACCACGGTGTCATCAAAGGAGATCTCAAGGCATACATTCAAAAAATCAATGATATTCAATTAACAACACTTGCTGCTTGCGGCGATGTCGAGCGAAATGTGATGTGCTGCCCAGCACCAATTCGAAATAATCCAGTCCGCGACGAAATGATGGAAAAGGCTGAGGAACTTGCTGAAGCACTGGCACCCCGAACGACCGCCTATCATGAAATCTGGCTGACGGATGACGAAACGGGTGAAAAGACACTTGCTTCAGGAGGTGCGAACGGGCATGAAGTCGAACCGATCTATGGCCCGACCTATTTGCCTCGAAAGTTCAAAACAGCTTTTGCACTTCCAGAAGATAATTGTGTAGATGCCTACGCAAATGACTTGGGTTTTCTGACGATTCATGAAGATGGAAAAATTGTTGGATATAACGTGCTTGCTGGCGGCGGCATGGGAGTCACGCCAAGTGCTGCAAAGACCTTTCCTGCTTTGGCAAAACGTCTTTGCTTTGTTCCGCCAGAAGATGTCATCGGCATTGCCGTTGCAATCGTCGAAGTACAGCGAGACTATGGAAATCGATCAGATAGAAAAGTCGCTCGGTTAAAGTACACCATTCACAACATGGGCTTTGAAACCTTTAGAGCAAAGGTCGAGGAGTATTTTGGAAAACCACTCACGGCTGCCCGAGAGGTCGATGTCCATGGGTTTGACGATCATATTGGTTGGTTTGAGCAGGGTGATGGCAAGTTCTTCTATGGTTTGAATATTGAAAACGGCCGCATCATCGACCACGAAGGGTTTCAGCTTAAAACAGCCTTGCGGAAAATTCTTACTGAGATGACACCCGGTGTGCGGATTACTGCTCATCAGAGCATTTTATTTACAGATCTTGAAGAGAGTGACCGAGAACGCATTGCGACAATACTTCATGACCATGGAGTGAAAACATCAGAAGAGATTTCAACGCTCAGACGGTGGAGTATGGCGTGTGTGGCTTTGCCAACGTGTGGCCTTGCAGTGGCAGAAAGTGAACGGGTGCTGCCAGGATTGATTGATCTGCTTGAGCCAGAAGTCGCCAAACTTGGTTTAGACAAAGATGCTTTCACATTGAGAATGACCGGCTGTCCAAATGCCTGTGCGCGACCTTATAACTCAGATATTGGTATCGTTGGCCGCACGCTTGGAAAGTACACAATATTCCTTGGCGGTCGATTGCTCGGTGACAGGTTGAATGAAAAGTATAAAGATGTCATTCCTTTTGATGACCTTCCCCGAGAGATCACAGCAGTCTTAGCGTGTTACAAGGCTGAGCGCGAGCAGAGTGAAACACTTGGCGACTTCTGCCATCGAAAAGGCCTTGATGGCGTTCGCGGTTGGGCTGACCAATGGCTTGCAGACGAATCCCTTGCCTAGAGTGAATGACTCGGAGTGCGGCTTGCTGACTCCTACGCAGGTACGTCATCCCACATAGGACACCAAAGCGGGAGTCTCGGGAAGAGTTGTTCGGCAAGCTTCTGAGAGAGCTGTGTTGATGGCTCAAGACGTCCTGCTGTCGTTGCCTCAAGAGGGTCACATTGCCCCAAAAGAAGGCGTGTGAATTCATCGTCAGTCAGTTTGAGATAGCTTCGGCCGACTCGGCCCGGTTGGACGGTGGCTTCACGAGGCCCGTCGTCCTTGGCAGCAGGAATGGTCACTGATCCTCGGAAAGTGTCACTGTCAAAACCGAGCTCAACTGTATCACGAATTCCTGCTTGGACAACTCGGCTCGCAAGTGTTGGAGCCATTGCCGTCAGGAGGCTTTGTGGGTCAAAGATACGGGCAACAATCATTCGATCCTGCGGTGCGACACGAGATACGATTGCTGGTGATTGGTCATCACATGCCGGTCCACGAACCTCCTCATGGAGAGGATCGGTCGCGCTCGATTCATAAATCAGTTCTTGTCGATCATTTTCAATGGCTTCTGCACAGACTCGTGCAAGAATTTCACGTTCAAGGCCTTGGTATTCAGGGTCAGCCATTACTTCGAGAACACGACCGCCTGTTTGAATGCAGTATCCAACAATTTTTGCAGTCGTTTCATGGAGGTCGTATCGGTCGTTTCCTTGGAGAGCAACGATAATAGAATCAAACGCTTTTCGGCTTACCAGCCATCGAGCATACGCTTCAGTGCGGGCGGTTGTTCCAACAAATCGAGCAGCGTTCTGCTCATAGATTCTCAAGATGGCTGGAAGTTCAACATGCCTCCACTGCCGCATCGTCACTTCAGGCCCTTGGCGTTCTGGTGCGGCGAGGAGACGAGAGAGGATGTCAGTTGGACGACCAGGCGATGCACAGTCACGACCGAGAACACTCCAGCCCAAATCATGGAACGATGATGCAATTCGTGTTCTTGAGAATGCGGCGACAACACCAAGTTCGCGCATCCTGCGTTCGGCTGCTTGTACAAGTCGTTGCCCATGCCCGGCACCACGGCACTCGGGGAGAATAGCAACCCGATCAAGAGCAGCCGCTTTTACTGGAGCAGCACCAATCATGATTGAGCGTGGTGCAATTTCAATGTGACCAACAATTCTTCCAGCAAGTCGAGCCACCAGCCTGTTTGCCGAATCATGTTCTGGGTGATCAACAGACGCATGGAATTCGGCTCGACTCGGTGGCGATGGCAAGCCAGAAAGAAGCTGGAGAATCTCAGTTTGATCACCAGCTTGTGCTGGCCCTACCTGACACTCTTCTTGCATCCAGGCTGGAGGAGTGAGGTCGACTGGTGGGTGTTCAGGCAGATGATGGATTGCTTCACGCTTTGCATTCGAACGACGGCTGAAGATGGTGCCCGATGGTCGGATTTCGACAGTGCTTATTGCAGCGGATTGGCTCCGTCGACGAGATGATGCCGCAGCCGTTTTTTTCTTTGGAGCCACAACAGCGGTTGGACGGATGTCACAGTCTGTTTGTGCTGCCGAACGTTTTCGAACACGAGAAGTTTTTTTGACGGTGGTTGACCGACTGCTTCGTGTTGGCTGACTGCGATGAGATGGTTTGCGTAAAGAGCCTGTCCGCGATGATGAAGATGTGCGGGAAGATCGTGCCGGCAGCATATTGTCTCCTGTCCCTAGGAGGTAAAAATTCATTCCGTTACCCGACACGATATGTCGAAACTCAATCGATTTCCAGTAGGAGGAACTCACGAAGTTGATTTTCCGGGAAAAAACACCATGGAAAGTCGCGAGTTTGCAAGATTTTTTGTGCCCGAATGGCGGTTGCGAGCGGTCCAACACGGTCCAATAATTGCTGTCGCACAGGTTGCGTGTAATAGGCAAGACGGGCGTTCGTTGATCGAATTTCATGACAGCGTCGGCGCGCAAGAGTCGCTGTGGGCCGAGTATCAATCCACCGTCGTTTCTCTGTGATTAGGTCTCTGACGGCCTCCGGTTGGTCTGAGAACGGCTCAAGATGACATTCTGGATGGAATTCAAGGTCCCGGAGTGTTCGATGGACACCGGCAAGTTCCGCAAGCGGTTGCTGCTTGGAAAGGTCCGGGAATCGGGTTTCAAGAGGCAGACGGAGTGTTCCTGAAACCACTGCATGTCGAGGTGGTTCACAGCCAGTGAGTGTGTGGACAATATCATCAGTGATTTCGTCGTACGCTGCACCACCGATCCCGTGGACGAAGACATCGGCGACAAGAAGGCGGGCAATAAGTGTGGTCATGATGGCCCGTGGTCGTAGACGTAAGGCGTGTTCTTCCATTCGCGAGAGAGCATCAACCCATTTCGAGGGTGGCGTGTCGAGTGAAATGGGAAGCTCTACTCGTAACGTTTCCATGTCAGATAATATGAGGACGCCTGGCGTATTCGTATTTGCAAAAACTCGTCGTCGCTGCAGATCATCCTCCGACCAGATCCACCACGGTACTTCAAACCATGGACCTTCTGATGGATCAACTGTTTTTTCAACCAGATCAGGCATTGGGCGAGCTTGTCCTCGCTGGTGATGCCGCCTTCGGTACCGACCAAGAGCTGCGTTGTATGCACCGTGGAGCTCTCGACTTCTTGCAAGAAGCCACGACATGAAGACCATGACGGTTGGAAGCCGCATCAATTCACTGACAGGTATTTCAATTGTTTCAAGACCATAACGTTCTTCGAGTTGGTGCCGTGCTTGCGCAATCGCGAGACCAATTCGATGATTCTCACTCATTCTTTCAACAGCAAGCGGCCACCATCGTCGCAGGATCGAATCAGGAACAAGTGGTGTAAGAAGATCAGAAGCTCGGCGACCGAACGACCGAAAACATTCTATGTCCTCAGCACCTCGTTCTTCCCATGCAACCGGAGGTCCATCGCGATCAAAGGGAACATATTCCAGTTGAGCAGAGTCAGGTGTTCCGACAGGCACACCAACGCTTGTTGAACGACAGTAGTCCGTATCAACAATCAAATTGATGGCTGTACCACCAAGACGTCGAGCATACGCGTCAATCGCAAAATTCTTAAGCCAGACACCGGGGTGAAAGAGATCTGGCTGATGCCCTCCCATAATGATCGGTGCTGCTATCCATTCGGCTGTATTTGAAGGCCGGATGACATCTCTATAGCTTGACGTGTATTCCGTGGCTACGGTTAAAACTTCCCGTCGCGTTGCTGCAACGAGTTCCCAGAGCTTGAGATCACCGACTTGGGTATCGAAGGCCGTTCGAAGCAACTTGTTGTTGTCAACGAGATGGTCAATCGCAATTGCTGGATTGGTCGGATCCGGATTGATTGGAGGGTCAAACAGCCGTCCGCCGGAATCCGGCGGTGGGTGATGTTTGCGGCGATCAAAGCGAGGGTGATTACTCAAGCGTCGACTCTCTGGGCAGGGGAACCCACACCATACCCGACACTGCGATTGACGCCACTCCTAGCCTGTATCGAACGGATTGTTCGTTCAAGAATTTCACGATAATGGGCAATACGAGTCGTTCCATCATCAAGTGCACCACCAAAACTTCTGGTCAAATCGAGATAGACCAGAGGAACAGGTAGTTCGACAATTCTCAGTTTTTCTGCTGCCGCCAGTACCCAGACTTCAAGTGGCATCGCGTAGCCGGGCTCAGTGACCGGAAGTGCCTGAAGGGCTTTTCGAGAATAGGCCTTAAAGCCACAAAAGGCATCAGTGAGTGACAAGCCAAGTTGCTCGTTGATTTCCGCCGTGATTTCCATATTGATGCGTCTGCGACCCTCGGGCGCCTGACTATTGTCTGGAAGATCTTTCAGGTAACGACTTCCACTGACAATATCAGCAGCAGGGGCTTTAGGATCTCCAATTGCAGCAATGAATGAAGGAATGAGTTGCGGCTGGTGTTGACCGTCACAGTCAATTGTCACCAGACCGTCCCAACACGAACCGTCTTCACGAGGTTGCAGTGCATATGCAAAGGCAGTGGCGAGAGCGGCACCATAACCGAGATTTGTTTCGTGGTGAATGACTGTGACGTCACCTCGTTGTCTGGCTCTTTCTTTGAGAATGCATGCTGTGTTATCAGTTGAACCATCATCTACAACCAAGATGTTGTCAGTATGCCTTCGTACCTGATCAAGGACTTCTTGAACATGCTTGTCTTCGTTGAATACCGGCAGTGCTGTGAGAAATTGGCTCATATGTTTTCTTTGTTTCAATACAGATTCAGCAGGTCGAAGAGGATACGGGTGGCTATTTATTCGGGAGCCAGCAAAGAGGGTCTTGTTCAACGGTACTCGCCCAGCAATGAAGACCAGGAAGAGCCATACTTAATTTTTCAGCCATTCGTTCCATGGCGAACCGTTCACTGAGGTGATGGCCAACAGCGATGACTGTCATATTGTGTGCCAACGCTTCAAGAGCATCGTGCAATTTGATCTCCCCGGTGACGAGTGTCTGGCATCCGGCAGCAGCAGCCACCGGTACGGATTCACCACCACTTCCACAGACAATACCAATACGGCCAGCGAAGAGGTTTGGGTCACCGGCGACAGTGCACCCTGAACATCCTAAGGCGGATGTGAGTTGTTGCGTCACGGCGTCGATCGTATCGTGTGAAGATGCTGTACCCATGCGTCCAAACCCGACACTGGGATCTATTTCATCAGGCTCAAGAGGGGCTACGTCTTGGAGCGACAAGATTTCAGCGAGCATTGCATTGATTCCATGCGGAGCTGAGTCCCAGGCAGTATGGCCACTCCAGACACCAATACCGGCGGTGACTAACTCTAAGAGAGTTGCACCAGTAGAAGTTTCTTCAGTGATGCGATTGACCGGACGAAAAGGAAGTGGGTGATGGGTCACAACCAGATCAGCTTTTTGAGACACAGCTTCACGAGCGACATCAATGGTGAGCGTCAGGCAGGTCATCACGCGGTGTATGACAGGTTTTTTTGTGGCAACAAGCAAACCGACATTATCCCAGTCAGCAGCAAGTCTGAGAGGGGCAAGATGTTCGAGAGAGGCAATGACATCAGCAAGATTCAACATAGCATCTATGATACACATACCGATTGCGAGAAACAGGATCAGGGAATAGAGGTCTTGTTCTGCTACCCTCGTATGACATTCTCACAAGAATTGGTTATTCAGCGATAGGATGTAGGTCAGCACGAAATCAGTCGTATGTTGGACCCGTGTGGTCCTACTCGTGAAGCATGCAGTGACAAAGTACCATACAGTGAGAGGAGAGAGACACAGTCGATGAGATGCATACTCTCTCACTGTTGGCTGGGCTCGCCAGCCCCCCTGAACAATCTATGGACGTTTTATGAATTCTTCACGCCTCGCTGTTCCAGTATTACCACTCGCCTCTGACTTTCGGCGGTCACTCACAATTGCACGTGAGTTTGGTGCTGGTGGAATTGAAATTGACGGTCGCCACGGCATCGACCTTGTAACGCTCTCCGATACGGGAATTCGTCAAATCCGAAAGTGGCTCGATGATGCAGGTCTGCACGTAGCGGCTGTGTCATTTCCAACTCGAGGAGGGTACGCAGAGCAAGACCGACTTGAAGCCCGAGTTGTGGCAACAAAGCAGGCGATGCTTCAGGCGCATCGACTCGGTGCTGCAGCCTTGCTCGGTCGCTTAGGCGATATTCCGTCGGTAGAAGACGTTGCAAATTGGCAGATTCTCATTGATGTGTGTACCGATCTTGGGCGAACTGGACAGCAAACCGGTGCATTTTTCTGCGCCGAAGCCGGTCGGGCAGGCCCGGAAGACTTGCAGAGGGTTATCGAGGCTCTACCAGATGGTAGCCTTCAAGTGCATCTGGTTACCGGTGCGCTTTTGGTACATGGGCACGATCCAGCTGAAGCTGCCACAACATTGGCTGCGGATATCGGTTATGTCCATGCAACAGATGCTGTAGCCGGAGCATATGCTGGCCATGGACGGGCCGTACCGTTGGGGACTGGGCAGGTCGATCTGCCGCCTGTTCTGGCGATCCTTGAAGAGCGAGGGTATCGAGGGTGGGTAGGCGTAGAGACCACCACACCGCAGCGCGAGGAGGCTGCTCGTGAGATCGCATCAGCTCTGAACCAGCTTCGTGGCTAGTTTCTCCTACCAGGGCATAGAGCTTCAGGCCGTCCCCAGTACACTGAAGAAATGATGTGGAAACGGAATACTTGGTGGCAGCTAACGGTGTGGTCCATCGTTTGTTGGTACGCACTGGTGGCATCTGGCTTACCGCTTCCGGTTGATGCGTTTTCTTCTTCGACGGCACCTTCTGGCATGGCTTCAGAAAGAATTGCCTCAAAAGATCGAACAAAGCCCTTTCCATGTATGAATAAGCCATGTGGCTGTCTGTCTGCGAAGCAGTGTTTTCAGAAATGTTGCTGCCATACACCGGCTGAGACCCTGGCATGGGCAGAGCAACATGATCTCTCTCCGGAAGTTCTGCGGGTATTACAGCGACGCGTGGACCAACTCACCCATGCAAAACCGAACCAGAATAAATCTGGCCAGAAGGTTCAAAAAATATGCTGCCACACAGGTGACCTGAAACCGATCGCATCAGCCACGACTTCTGCTGAAGAAGTTACTAACAATGATATGTGTGGCGAAGACATTTGTTTTGAGTATGAGTATCTATCGTCTGCAGGAGACAAGGAATCATCTTCAGAACATTCATCACAACATGAATTGCAGGATGATAAACACGATGCTGTGCACATCGAAGTCATGTCCGAGCACTCAATTATTCTCAAATCACTTCTTGCCTGCGGAGGCCTTATGAGTGAGTGGTTTGCATCTGGCCTAGCACTATTGCCAGGCCCTGTTGAGATGGTGAGCTGTGGCCAACTCTTTCCTGAGTCGCCTGGCCAACACCCTAAATTGTTTCGAGGTGTCCGCTCCGCTCCTCCGACACCACCTCCCTGTCTCGGTTGAAGGTTGATTCAATTCCTTTCACCCGTTGAAGCAGGCATGTGTTCATGCCAGCTGCTTCACTCCCTTTTATGCCAGGAGGACCATTATGTCCGTACGTTATCGTTATAGAGGCTTTACACTCATTGAACTGCTTGTTGTGATCGCCATTATCGGTGTGTTGGTGGGACTTCTCCTGCCGGCAGTTCAGCAGGCCCGTGAGGCTGCTCGCCGAATGACCTGCGTCAACAACCTCAAGCAGACCGGGCTCGCAATACACGGTTATTATGATTCAAACCGTCAGTTGCCATCGGGCTATATCTCTCCTGGTGTTGCGTCTACAGCTCCATCGGCAAGTGAGACAGCCAAAGGGTATGCGTGGGGCTTCGTACTTTTGCCGTATATGGAGCAACCATCACTCTTTGATTCGATCGATCAGACACGTGAGGCTGTCGGCACATCAAATGAGGCTAAAGCAGCAGAGGCAAACCTTGGGGGCTATCGTTGTCCGACAGATTCAGCACCGGTGTCTTTCTCAGTAAATAATGGGAGCGGAACCGTTGATCTCCCCACGTCGAATTACGTAGCCATTCTTGGCTGGAATAATGTGACGACTGAAGTTGGGCAAGGGAATGGAGTGTTCTTTCGTAATAGTGATATTCGATTTCGAGATATTCGTGACGGACTCTCAACAACAATCTGTGTAGGTGAGCGAAAGCATGTCCATGATTTTTTTGATCAGGGACCATATGCAGCCAATAGCACGTGGTACGCAGCCGTTCCTGGAGTTCTTCGGGATGCCGGCATGGCAATGATGCCCATGATGAAAGAAGGACCAGGCTCACTGGTACTTGGGCATGTTGGACAAAGTGGAATGATGTCAGGGAAGACACCGAACCATACAAACCATATCGTGCACTTTAGCAGTAGTCACTTTGGTGGCGTTGTGTTTCTTCTATGTGATGGATCAACACACTTTATTCGTGATGATATTGACTATCCGTTATTCAAAGCACTTGGAACCAGATCAGGAGGAGAGGTCGCAAACTTATAAGGGATTCCTCAGGAAACGCCACCACTTCGTACTCAGTGTTTCGGCTCTGCCCAGCGAGTACCGTGGCTTTTTCAGAGTCTCTTATCATCTCTGGAGTTGTGAACAGTGCGCACAGAGCGGCAAGCAAGATGTCAGCGGGATTTTTGGCCTCCGTATGGGCCCCGAGAACCGTGAAGGAATGCTGGTGTTTGAATGTTTGTCTGCTGTGGTCTTTGAGCGTGGTCAAAAGTGGGCGGATGGATGGGGCAACGAAACCGGACAGTGTCATTGTATTCTGACTTAAAGGTAAACGACTGCTACTCTTGCCGAGCAGCGATCAAGAGTGCACGAAGCCATCGTCCTGATGGCGTCATGGTGACGCTCACAGATGGCCCCGTCAGTTTCATAGGTGATGCGATAGATTTGAGTACGTGTGAATTACTCGGTGCGATTGCTGATGAAAGTTTGATCAAACTTCCCTAACAATTCGAAGCAGGAGAAAACTGTCCATCCACAGAAGAGTGATACGATAGATGGATGTGGATTTTGTATCCTTTGCCATTACCCATTCGGGTACGTGTCGGGAAAAACGCAGATCAGTCGTAGCAATCCAATACCCCAGGCAGGAGTGCTGAAATCAAAATACGGCTGGAATGTCCACTTCATTTCACCTTGCTTTTTAGGTGGATTTGAAAAATTTCTTTGCAGTGATTGAACATTTCTCATATTTTATAGATGGAAGGAATTTGGCCGAAATATGAAAACAGTGCCTCACATTTTGAAAGCTGCAGTATCAGTCCTTCTTGGGCTGTCACTGGTTGTTTCCAGCATGGTGGTGGGCATTCAGCATGAGCATCAGGTATCTGCACCTGGGGATCATATGGTTGAAGACCATAGCCACGGAGGTCATAGCCACGGGAACCACAGCCATGGCTCACATTGTGGGCCTCAACATGGTCACCAGCATCTGCATTTCGCTGGTCGGGCTTTCACGGGCGATCATCATCGAAACCAAACAGATGGTTCTGTTTCAATTTTTAAAACATTTGAAACATCGATCAATGCTCACCAAGCATCACATTGGTCAATGGTAACGTTCCAGATTTCTTCTCCACTACCTAGTACGATAAGAGTAACTGCTTCCTCGCTAGACTTGCACAGGAACTACGATTGGATAGCAGCACTCTTTGGTATCGAAAGGCCGGCTCCTCCGGTTCCTCCTCCTCGATCTGTCTGTTAAATCGACTGCGCTGAGTTGCTCTCGGTGCTAGTCAACACTTTTTGAAGTGTTTCATCCCACTCAGGTCTCAGAGCGGCTTCAACTGAAAACCAGTTTTCTCGGCTTTCGCCTGGCTGAAATCCGTTGGGATTATGTAACCACGTTTGTATGAGGATCCGTCTGTGTATTCAGAGGGAAGCATGCAATCAAAAATAGAAACAGACATTCATAAAAGTATTTGGAGAATCCCATGAAAACTCATAAGCCAAAAGCGTTTACTTTAATAGAACTACTCGTTGTGATTGCAATAATCGGTGTCTTGGTTGGTCTTCTTCTTCCTGCTGTTCAACAAGCTCGAGAAGCTGCTCGCCGTAGTGCCTGTAAAAATAACATGAAGCAAATCGGTTTGGCACTGCATAGTTTTGAATCTGCAAATCGTGCGTTACCTCCAGGTTATCTCTACACGAGTGGAGCTGCGTATGATGCTCAATCAAGCGATATCTCTGGTGAGGATGATGCTGCGAACCACAAGGGCTTTGCCTGGGGAGCAATGATTCTTCCAATAATGGAAAAACAAGCTTTGTATGATCGCTTTGAATTCGATCTTCCTTGCTTTCTACCAGCCAACAAATCGGCTCGCGAAACATCTGTCTCGCCTTACCTTTGCCCCTCCGATACATTTTCTGCGAACATGCTGGTTGCCCGTGACTCTGGTGGGGCATCGCCTACTCCCTCGTATTACGCTGGCTCAAGCTATTGTGCCAACTGGGGGCCAGCCGAAGGGCAAGCAACAAATCCACAACCAGCTGAAAGCCAATGGGTCAATCTCGATGCGACACCAAGCCCGGAATCAGTAGAATCGAACCCCAACCACGATCCTTGTCAGGGAGTGTTTTATCGCAACAGTAAAATAAAATTTCGTAGTATCTCAGATGGTTTGTCGAAAACACTTGCCATTGGTGAACGCCATAATGGTCCAATCCAAGATGAAAATGGTAATTTCATTACCTCAGGCGCCGGTCACTTAATCTATGAAAATGCATGGGCAGCTGCTTGCCGTGATGAGAATGAACCAGACGACGATCACGGCCATATGGTGTTATTTGACACTGAATTCGGTCCTAATCGCGCTCGTCAATCCACTGATTCAGGAGTCAACTATGGGCCTGACCGTGGTGTTGTAGCACCGCATCAAGGAAATGCCCAATTCACACTGTGCGACGGTTCCGTGCGGTCGATCAATGAAAGTATCGATATCAATGTTTATCGTGCCTTGAGCTCTCGCAGTCAGGGAGAAGTTATTGGAGCATTTTAGGATCTATAGCTAGCTTCCGATGATGAATGACCAAACTGATTCCTATAGTGCCTTAGATCTGCCATTTCCCAGGTATCGTCCGAAGCTGGCGATGCTGGGCGTGCTCTCTTTGTTCACGTGACCGATTTAGGGGAATGTACTCAGCGGATACCGGAATCATTGGCTCGTTGGATATAAGTCACAACAAGATTCTTTCTAATAACGTTTAGAGAAGGCCTTCCCTCTGACAGGATGTGACTGCACTTCAACACAACACAGAGGTTTCGTGGCGTGCGTGCCTCTACTATGTGATGGAATGTCACGCATTATGCATTTGTGACGATATCCGGAGCCGTTGCCCAAAGCACTTGGATGGAGAGCAGTGAGAGAAGTCGCAAGTTTATGAGAGGTCTCGCAGTGAATAACAACGCTGACTAAGCGTACTTGCATTGACCAGCGATTACGGCGGCTGCCACAGCAGCAGTCTCGATGCGAAGAATATTTTGACAGAGTGACATTTTTTGGAAACCATAAGCCTGCGCGGTGCTGATCTCTTCATCGGTAAATCCACCCTCAGGTCCGATAACAATGAGGAGATTATCAATCGGTTTTGAAAGTATTGATTGCATTGGATTTCCATCAGGACATGCTAGGATCCGCAAGCTGGCAGAAGAGGTTGTGAGAAGATTGTGTAAGGATTGTGGTGGGGTAATTTTGAGAAGTCGATTGCGTCCAGATTGCTTGCACGATTCGATGACTCCACGTTGAAGACGGCTCATTGCCGCAGCAGTTGGTTCGGCAACTGAGCGTGTTGTCGTGAGAGGCACAAGAGAGTCCGTGCCAAGTTCTGTGATTTTTTCAATCAGCCATTTCTGTCGATCACCCTTTGGTAGGGCTACTGCGAGTGTGAGTGCTGGCTTGTCGGGAGACCTTTCTGAGTGCTTGTGCCCAAGACTCAGCGTGACGTGATCGCGCTCAATATTCACTACAGTAGCAGGCCATGACGTACCCTGGCCGTCAAACAATTCGACCGTATCCCCAGTTTTTGCTCGCATAACACGGGCGAGATGACGAGCTTCATCACCCTCAAGACGAGCGATATCCTCTGTGGGAGTTTGGGAAAGAAAGAAACGGTGGCTCATAAAACACAATCTCTGCGAATAAATAAACAAAAATAGGCGTCGATTCGTCATGACGCAGGTGCGTCAAGTTCGTACAACCTTCTCTTATGGTACGCGACAACTGGAACTTTACTGCGAATCCGTTCGAGGCAACCCTTACTCCGGCTTCTTTTTATTGTGGGAAGCCACAGGAAGAGGCTCTTGCCCGTCTGGAATGGATCTGTCAGGAACGACAACGTTTTGCGATCGTGGTTGGTGTTGAGGGGGTTGGGAAGAGCCATCTGTCTACGACGGCACTCCGCCGCGTGAGTGGATTGGGTGCTGAGGCAGTTTTGCTCTCACTGCGTGGCGTGCCTGAAGGAGAATGGCTCCCGCTTCTCCTCGAGAGGTTTCCACTGGATTACGCGAGTCGTTGTGAGTCGATAACGAATTGGCAAAAATTAGAAAACAGGCTTCGTGAAAATAGACTCATGGAACGGCCAACGGTCATTCTAGTCGACGATATTGACCACGCTCCAACCGATGCTGTCGCTGGAATAGAGCGTCTTGTAAATAGCGCTGAACCACGGTTTAGTTGGACAACCGTCGTAGGGACTGCAACAGAATCCTCAGTGGAAAATATTCCGCACTCACTTCAAAATCTGGCTGCTATGCGTGTCCATCTTGATCCATGGGATACAGATGATGTGTATGCGTTTTTATCGACAGCAATAACACGAGTCGGTGGTGATCCAGCCATTATTCCATCTGCCACAGCCGATACCGTTACTCGTTTTGCAGGAGGACTTCCTCGTCTTGTAAGCCGCTTAACACATCTCTCCTTAGCTGCGGCTGCTGGCGATAGCCTTTCACATGTTGATTCTTCTACGGTTGAACGAGTCTGGAGAGAGCTGTACCCCGTGAATGGGTCACATGATTCAATCACGAGAACGGATGGCGGTCATAGTGGCAGATTGGAGCGGTTAGGAGGACGCGTTCGGGCTGTCCGTAAATTATTTGAATAAATGGGGATATTCGCGGGAGCTACTGAAGTCTGTTGTTATTTGGCTAAGATGAACAACAATTAAATCCCAACATCCTGTTTTTACGGAATTTATTTGTGGCAAAACGTGTCCCCCCTTCCATGCAGCCACCATCACGTCGCCGAATAGTTGCGGTATCCCCTGATGATGGTTCAGCAATCGATCTAAAGCAGCCAGAATTTGCTGCACTCCTTGCGTGGTTGGTTCCTGGCCTGGGGCATCTTTATCAGGGCCGTACCAAAAAAGGTGCAGTCTATATGTCCGTTATCCTGACACTTTTTGTTGTTGGTCTGTGGCTGGGTGATGGTCGAGTGGTCTATGCATCATGGCGACCAAACGATACTCGATGGTGGTTTGTCTGTCAGGCAGGTATCGGAGTTGTTGCAGCGCCGGCAGTTGTTCAGTCAGTCTCTATGACGGGTACAAATCATGAACCATTTTGGCTCGCAGGATGGATGACGCCGCCGCTTACAGAAGGACAGCTTGTTTCACGTGAATTTGCTGATCGACTGGCGACAGATGATCCGTATATCTTTGAACAAGACTTTTGGGATCGTCCGCCATACAAGCAATTTCGAGCTGATCAGATTTCTATGTGGCATCATAAGCTGGGTCGATTTTTTGAACTCGGAACACTGTACACAGTGCTTGCCGGCATGCTTAATATGCTTGTTATCTATGATGCCTGGGCGGGGCCGATGCACCCATTCGTGAAGGAAGAAAAATCATCAGTGAATCCTGATGAAGAGAGCAATGACGGTACAGCAGTATGAGTGGCAGTGTGGTTGATGCAGATGCCGTGTCGTGATGATGATTTTCAAGGGAGATGAATAATGGAATTCAACAACAACATCATCATGTTCGCGCTTTTTCTTGAAAACATACCCATGCTCTTTTTTAGTCTGCCCTTGATTGCGGCGGCCAGCGTGGTATTTGCAGCAACGCACCACGAGTCGCCACCAGCTATCTGGAGGGCAACTGCTGAATGGATGATGTGGTTGGCTGGTATTCTCGGCGGCGTCCTTCTGGTCGTCTTTATTCTCAGCCAATTAGCGTAACGTCACGCATCAGACTCTGTGGGCACAGAATTCTCCTGGATTGCCAGGCGACGTAACTGGCCGCAGGCAGCATCAATTCTGGAGCCTTTCCTCCTTCGAGTCTGGACATTGACGCCGGCATTGCGAAGGACATCGAGAAATCGCTCACGAGACGCATCGGTGGGTTCTTCCCATGGAAGACCAGCAACGGCATTGTACGGAATGACATTCACCAAGGCTGCTCGTTTGCCCAGAAAGCGAGCTAAGGCTCGAGCATTGTCAGGAGAGTCATTGAGGTTTCCCAGTAAAACATATTCAAATGTGAGACGTCGGCCCGATGTTTCCCAATACCGATCTGCGGCCGCTAGAATCGCATCAATACCGATCGATTTATTTACGGGGACGAGTTTCGTTCGTAGCAGATCGTCAGCAGCATGGAGGGAAACCGCAAGATGATAACCAGGATTCTCCCGGCAGAGTCTGTCAATTGCTGATGGTAATCCAACAGTTGAAATAGTGATTCGTCGTTGTGAAATCCCAAGACCTTCAGAATTTTGTGCCACTGCAAGAGCAGGCAATAAACGATCAAGATTTGCAAGAGGTTCACCCATTCCCATGACAACAATATGACTTAAGCGTTCATCCTCAGGCAGTAACCGTGTGAGCCGTAATAATTGTTCGA
>Ga0315322_10001674_pt1 | contig 17202 bp, 10 predicted proteins | sample M110021515metaG_FD_203461 | JGI IMG/M metagenome (GOLD analysis project Ga0315322, IMG submission 203461) | Ammonia-oxidizing marine archaeal communities from Monterey Bay, California, United States - M1 100m 21515 | ecosystem: Environmental > Aquatic > Marine > Intertidal zone | place: USA...
TTTCAACATAATTCATTATTTCTGCGTAAGCAGCAATTCCAATGAATGGTAACCAAAATAATGAAGCAAGAATCATTTTGTTGAATGGATTACCCTGTTTGATTTGTATGATTATTTTCTTAGGGTTTATCACTATGAACATAAATAGATACGGTAATGCAGATAGTATTGCAAATATTCTAGTTGAAATGTCACCTTCATTTGCTAGTGGTTCACCAAATATTGCCAATAGTAGTAATATTGTGAAAATACCAAAAATCTTGCCGGTGTGTTTTGGATTGATAATTTCCCAATCTAAACGCCTGTTAAAGTGAGAAATAATAATTGTAGTAACCGCCAAGGGAATAAAGAAATCCATTACTAAGGATTCTGAAATTTCTAAGGCTCCACTATAACTATCACGTGCAACCCAACAACCGATTGTAATAATCCCTAAAACAGGCATTATCAGTCCCACAGAATAAGAAAATGGTCCAAGTTTATCCGAGTTTGTATTTTTACTTTTGAAAATAGACATTGCAGGTTGTGCAAGACAAACTAGTGATGTGCAAAGTAGAGTTAAACCGATTGTTGCAAGAGAGTAAAATAATGAAATGTCTCCAAAAACAATACTGGCCATAATCAGAAGTTGACCAAATATATTCATCCCGACATATATTCGCATTACAGTTTTTTCGAAACCAGGGACATCATATATTAGGGGTAGAAGACTAAATCCTAATCCTGAAATAATACACATCATCCATCCAAGGCCAAGTTGCATTCGAATAATGTACTGGATTTCTTCAAGATTCTCTTGATAAAAATCTGAACCATTCCAACCTACCCAAAAACAAGTTGCGAAAAACACAATTTGCATTACTATTGCTGCTAACATTAAATCAATATACGTACCAACAGCCCAGTGCTGTTTGTGCTGTACGTCAGATTTCATTATACGATGGAAACCGGCTGGACATATAATCTCTCAGCCTATATTTTTTTTCAAATTAATAATGGAGTAAGCCCTAAATCATATCTTGAAACATCCATAGATACTTTGTTGCCAGGTAATAGCAGAAGTTTATCTTCTGCATCTAAAGAAAATATTTCAATTCCAATTTCATCACCCATTTGCTTCAAACTACGTCTACAAGCATTTGTTTGAGTATCCATATGAATAAGTCCTGTGAGGTCAACAATTACTGTATCTCCTCTTCTAATTCGATCTTCGATTTGACGCATAGGAAGTCGGTGCATCTTGTCTGGCATAACATATCTGAGTGCCCTATCCGGGAAATCGGTTGAGTTCGATGAATAATTTGAGAGGTCGTGAAAGGCAATACCGTCTGGTGTCACAGGGCCAGTCCATCCAGTTGGAGGTTCAGATGTCTGCTTGATTGGTGGTGGTATAGAAATAGGTGCTGTTGTTGTTTTGGTAGATGGACTGACGGTTATTTTTTCCGTTGACGGCTCACTATCTGGACTAACTATTGTTAATTGCTGCCCTGGGGCGTTTTCAGGCTTTTTCTTTTTTCTTTTCTTCGACCGACTTACACTTTCGGGAGTCGGTGCTTCCGGATCAGGAAAGCCAAAAAATTGCCAAAGTGTCCCCATTTTTCCACTGCTCATAGGTCCAAGTCATCTAGAAGATCGGCTAAGGCCTGCGATGCAGCGGTCGGTGCTGGTTCTTGAACCATCGTCTGGTCAAGCGGAGATGGAGCCGGTTCTGAATAGGTATGAGCCGGAGCCGGTTGTGAATAAACAGGTGCAGGTTCAACATAGGTTTGGACTGGATCAGGTTGTGAATAAACAGGTGCAGGTGGAAGACTTGCTAAGTATTGCTCACCATAGTGCTCCCATTGCTCCATCGACCAACCTTCTGGTATGCCGGTATCAGGTATTGGTGGACCTGAACTAACGGTTTCCATTGGTGGCTGAGAGACAGACATAGACTCATTCCACAATTGGTCTGGTACATTTTTTGTAATTATTGGTTCGGAATCTGAGTTGCGACCTCGCATGACAAGAACAATCAACAATCCTGCAATTAATAGTCCTAGAGATGATACAATTGCAGTAGTTCCAGTAATTCCAAACAAGCCTTCAGAAGGCTTTGGCTCTACTTCAACAATGATAGAAGCCGTGTTTGAAATGCCATCATCGTCAGTAACTGTTAGATTGACGAAGTAATTACCTGGTTTATCAAATGTGATTGTATAATTTTCTCCAGATCCATCCTGAGTTGCTCCTTCAGTGGTAGGGTCATCCCAGATGAATAACAGATTAATTCTATCATTTACAGTATCCTTTGAATCGCTTCCAATAAACGTAATTGAATCTCCTTCTGTGATTGTAAAGCCACCTTCTGGCTCATAGATTTCCGCTGTAGGAGGGCGATTGCTAACAGTTACAATAATCGGCCAAGAGTCTGTAGCATTATCATCATCCCATACATTTACAGTAACAGTGCGCACACCTTTAGTTGCCCAAGTGGTAACTAAATTTTGACCTTCGACATCACAATCATTTATGAAATCGCCATCTTCGTCTACGTCAACCCCATCATCTAAATCCCAACAGAACCTCAAGTCGTCAGCATCAGCAACATCTGTTGCGCTTGCAGTTAGATTCCAGGTTTCATCTTCGGCGAGATATTTTGTTAATGGCAAAGTATCGAGTACAGGAGCTATATTGTTAACTCGAACATATCCTAGAATTGTATCGCTAGATACTCCATCATTATCAGTAGCAAATGCACGAATCATATGAAGTCCAGATTTAGACCAAGACGCAGTGATCTCAGAAGTCGGTCCTGATGTGGTGACAGTCCAATTCTGATCAAAGTCATCCGGGTACCAAGTTATCAGTAAACTTTCTTTGTCAGACAAAGTATCATCTCCGTCAATTCCCAATGAGACAACAATATCTTCATCAACACTCCAAGTTCCATCATCAGCAGGAATGAATGGAATACCATTTATTGATAACCACATTTCTCCGACGGTTGGAGCTACATTGAGTACTTCATAGGTAAAGATATCAGAGACGGATGCATTGTCATCATCAGTGACTAAAACCTCGATTTGATGTGCACCTTCAACCTCTGGATTTATGGTACAATACGGGCCATATATTCCCTCCGAACAGACGCTATCTGGCCATGTAATTGTCACATGTTGCCCTTCAGGGGAAATAGTGTCAATATCTCCGCTATCGCTTGCATTGAACGTAATAGATGAGCCTGCATAGACCGTTGTTACAGTTGATGTTAGATTGACATATGGGTCACGGTTTAGGATTACAGCCTGCATTATCAACTCGATTTCATCGAGTTCATCATCGACAACAATTACCTTGACATCCCATTCACCATCATCAGTCCATGACCAGTTAGTCATGCAGTTAGGCGCATCGACAAATTCAGTTCTAAATCCATCTTCAATTTCAAAGAAACAATCTACATTTCCGCTATCTAAATCATATGATGCAGAAGCATCAATGGTAACATTGACAAACGTGAATACATTATCAGATAATACCATATCCACAACAGGCATTCTACCTATGAAAATATCAAGTGATGCGTTATTGTTTGAGCGATTAGCATCTGCTGTGACCATATTATCGGGGTCTACCATGAATGATAGAGTTTGAATTCCAATCGCAGCATCAAGCGGAACAGTCCAGTTAACATCTACGCGAGCCTCCGAATAAGGTGCAAGCGCAGGAAGGACTCCTCTAACCGTTGAACCATCGGGGGTTGTGATTTCCATTTCTGTAGATGGAGATACCAATACGCCACGGTTTTGTGCTGGAACTGAGAAGTGAATTGTATCTCCAGGTAATGCATTGTAACCACTTGCTTGGGATAAGATCACAGAATCATTCCCTCTTGCTCTTGTTACAATCATCGAGTCTGGTTGAGCAACCAAATCGACACCTACAACAGATAAATCCATCACTATCGTCGCGGCCCCAACTATTTTGTTCACAGGATCCCAAATAATTACGCCATTACTGGTCAAATCATCAGATGCAGATGATGCATCTAGATGGAATCCAACATCTAAATCAGGAGTAACTTCTCCATTTGAATCGGTTGTTAAACTCATAATTATATTATCACTTTCATAACGTAATTGCAAATTCTTACCCACTTCATTAGCCGTATTTACAGTAAAGTGCCCAACGACTTCTTCAGTTGCATTGGGTAAAATTGCAATGAATTCAGGTTCAACCGTGATTACTGCATTTCGGATTCCGGGTGAGGACAGAGGATCTCCCCCTGCTGAGTCTACAGGAGAATAGGTTTTCAATAGCCAGTCGATTTGGAAACCGGCAGGATTGATAATTCGATACCATGCATATGACCTTACAGAATCGCAATACCATTCAAAACCATTCGATGAGCCAGTATTGTTCCAAGCATTTACTTTATGAGAATCAGAACAGCCACTGTATGAAGGAGGCGTATCACCAGTTTCTGATGGAGTGCCATCAGATGTAACTTGATATGTGGTATTATCTTCGACATAAGGTGTGTCAAACGTAGTTGGATCAAAATAATCAGAAGTTCCAGTAACATTGGTTCCTGAATCGTAGTTACTAGTCCATTGATCCCCGGTTCTTAGTGGGAAATCATATTTTTCTCGGGGTGGCTCGTATACCGTTGTAAATGTAATGTCTGCTAATTCTTGAGCAATCCAACCAAGATTGAATGGAGCGAACTCGACAAGCAGGGTGAATTCACTATCCCATACTGCCAAATCACTGGCTCGAAGAAGGTCGGTTCCGTCATATTCTATGTCCAGCCGACCATTTGTACCTTCTAGTGTAGCTCCATTATTGCCCGAAGTAAATGTACCTTCAATGCTGACCTCGTAAACCAATGTCTGTGTGCCTTGGATTGTTACAAATTTAATATCTACAACTTCCATGGAAGTGTCACCAGTAAGAGTATTAATTGAAGCAGAAACATTAGCCGCTTGAATTAATCCAGCAACATCAAACTTGGTCTCATAAACCCAAGTATCTCCTATTCTCCATGTAGGGACATCATGAACATCAACTGCAGCTTCACCAGTGAACTTAGTTTGATTTTCTTCAAGATTATCAATCATAGAAAGTGGGCCATATGCTGTCATCAAAATGAGAATAAAGAACGGAATGACGCTTCGCATAAACATATGCAGTCCGTTAATCGTCTTTATCCTGTTTATCTAGAGTTTCATCTGCCGAAAGGTACTGATGTCCATAATGCTGCCACTGTTCCATTGTCCATCCCTCGGGTAATCCCTCTTCCGGTAGTGGAAGCACTTCGGCTTCATCTGGAGTGTCAGATTCATCATCTGAATCTTGTTTGAATAAGTCCATCGAAGGTGCTTCAAGAGGAACTTCAATCGGAGCAATATCGTCATCATCCCATACCGATTCTCGCTTTTTCTGACCTTTTTTCAAGAAAATTACAATTCCAAAAATCGCTACGGAGATTAACATCAATTGGAGGAATGGATTAGCTTCTTCCCCAGTTAGTGATTCTAAAACCTGTTCAAACGCTGTTTGGTCTGGCGAATCGACTTCAATCACGGCAGTTTTACTACTTGGTTTCAGAATCTCTTCATCCCAAGCAATTGCCTTGATTGTGAATTTACCTGCTCTTGGGAATTCATATTCTACGATAGGACCAAACAGATCAGCATCATTATCCTTTATTCCATCTCCATCACTATCTACAGAACAGTCTACATCCCACACTACTGTCAAGTATTCTTGATCTATTGCCGAGTCAAGAGTTGATGATGCATCGAATGTAATAGTTTCACCCGCAATTGCACTATTCGGCACAGTCATTCGAATCATTGGTGGAAGATTTAGAACAGTAACCGCAGCGGTTGATGAGTTTCTTGCACCATCATCATCAGTCGCATGGAATACAATATTGTGCACTCCCGCGTTTTGCCATGACCATGTTAAATTCGCTCCTTCAATATCACAATCATCATCTGCGGAACCGATGCCATCTGTATCCGCCCCAGGATCTACATCCCAGCAGATAATCAAATCAGACATATCCGATGGCGTATCCCATGCGATACCTGCTAAATTGATATCTTGTCCTTCAGCAACCGCCATAATCTCTGGTAAATCTTCAACATGAGGCTCGATATTTCTAACATCAACCCAACGCTCAATCCATCCACTGTCTGCGTCTTCTGAATCGATTGCCCTTACCAATATAGTTTGCATTCCAGACTCACTCCATAGCATAGGAACTCTAGATTCTCTCCCATCAGTGTCAATACCAAACGACCATTCATATCGCAAATCCGTGAGGTCGTCCAGTGAATCCTCTGCACGTGCAGATAATTCGATTTCTTGATCTTCCCCTATCTGCCACGTCATTTGTCCCGTGGCATCAATCAAAACATCGTTTTCGTCCCACATTGCAACCGCAACATCATGCGGAGCAATATTCGTGAATTCGATATCGATAGTAGCAAAGGTTTGATTTCCATCATCATCAGTTCCAATTGCAGTAAATGTGTGTAATCCTTCTTCCCATGCGGTAGTAGTGCAAGTTCGTGTGTAGTATCCTTCTTTGCATTGTGCATTAGGCCAATGCACATCGACAATACCTGGCCATGGGTCTTCTGAATCTGAATCATTTGCGAAGACATACAAGGTAACCGGGTGTTCAACCTTCACTTGTGAACGTTGAGATATAATCTCAATATTCGGAGCACGATTATGAATCACAACCTCAAGAATATTTTCAGAAAAGTCTCCTTCTTCATCATATACAGTGACTAGGACATCGTAGATTCCATCATCTAGCCAAGTCCAATTGATTGAACAACTATTTCGCATTACTCTTTGATGTGCCATTGAATAACTACCATCATCGTATTCAATATCAAACATGCACCATACTGAGCCTCCATCTTCATCGAAACTCGTGGATGCATTCAAGAGAATTTTTTCATTGGTCCATGCACTTTGGTTTACTCCAGAATAAGTTGGATAACTTCCAATGAACAGTGATAAAATCCCAATATCATTAGTTGAATCGGCATCATTAGGGTTGGCCATTTGCCGATCTATTTCCCATTGTATGGTTTGATTATCAATACTTGAATTGATGTCAACGTGCCATTCGATTTCAAAAATAAATTGCTCAAACATATCTAGAGATGGAAGCACCTCACTTACTTCATAGCCATCTGGATATGTGATGTGAGTTGTTGTTGGATTACTAGCCGTGATGCCACGATTATACACCGGCAACTGAATTGTTAGATTATCACCAGGTAGTATATTGTATCCCGAAATAGAGTTCAGAGTTACTAATTCACCACTGCGGTTTCTCAGAATATTTGCACGTTCAAGACCAGCAACTAAATCGAGACCAACGATATTTTCATCCAGAGTTACTGTTGCTACACCGTACATGCCTCCACTGACAGCAATGATACCATGGCTTGCCCAATCAATCGTAGTAGCTGAAGTATCAGTTGCATCTCCAACCGAAATTATAGCCCAAACACTTCCATTAGCGGCAGTTGTTAGTGTCGTTGTGAATCCTTCTGCCTCATGCCTTAATTCTACACTTAGTCCTGATTGTGGACTTCCTGAAGAGTCACTGACATTGGCCCAAACCTCGATGGGTGTATTCAACGCCGTAATTTGAGTTGATAGTTCAACATCAATATTCATATTACGATAACCTGGATCAGATGTTGCAATTACGCCACTTGAACTAACTGGGAGGTACTGTTTGAGTCTGAAATCAATTACTAATCCGATATCTTCTTCGGTATGAGACCATGCGAAATTACGTACTTCTGGGCAAAACCATTCATACGAAGTTTCAGTTCCATTATCGTCATACGAAGTTAGCTCATAAGAAGCATTGCAGCCACCATAGCCAATTTGTTCTCCCAAATCATTTACCGGTTTCCCCGTATCTGTAATTTCCCAATTTGTATGATTTGCACCACTGGTTGGTTGTGGAAATGGCGTTATGTAATCCGAGGACCCAGACCATGCAGTTGAGGATACATAGGAGGTATTCCATGTCTCTCCAACACGCATGGGGAAGTCATAATTTTCATTCATAGGGTCATAGGATGTACTGATTGTTATATCAGCAATATCTTGTGAGAATGCAGAACCAAATGAAGGTACGAACGTGACATCTAGCGAAAGGTCTGAGGATAGTTTTGCAAGGTCTGAAACACGCCTGACCTCATCTACTTGATATTTGATCAGAACAGTTCCATCATAACCAGCAAGCATTACTCCTGATTTATCAAAATCAGCTTTAGATGAAGTCTCATAGACCAATGTTGGAATTCCATCAATATTTATTTCAGAAACCGCATTAACAGTAGTTGTAGAATCTCCGCCAATTTTACCTACCGATGCATCAACACCAGCGCCCAGTATCAAACCAGTAGGGTCGAAAGCACCAGCGTAAATCCATTTGTCACCAACTTGCCAAGTTACAACATCACTGACCCCTGGATTTTCGCTTCCAATACCGCCTGCACTTACCTGCGGTGGTACCACAAGTGTCGATAGGAAGAGGACGAGGACCATCCCCACTTCTCGGCGCATGAATCGATTATGCTGATGGCGAATAGATATAGATGAGGGCGGAATGTATTTTTGAAATACCAATTAAATAAAGAAAAAAACACGTGATATCCCTCGATTTTCGAATTAAGTTGGGCAATAGACTCATGTTCACCGGCAGATTGGCCGTAACATGCGCTGGTTCGCATTCAACGGTGATGCCGATGGCATTTGCTCCATGGTACAATGGGGACTTATGTATGGTATTTCAGGTGAAAGAGTGACAGGTGTTAAGCGTGATATCGAACTTCTTGAAAGAATTAATCCCAAGTCCGGTGATGAAATCATAGTGATGGATATTTCATTGGCGAGGAATCATCAAAGAGCGAATCAACTAGTGCAAGCGGGAATGAAAATCACCTGGTTTGATCACCATCTCGCTGGTGAAAAAATCGAAGGTATTGAGACAAACATTGACACTGCGCCAGATGTTTGTACTGCGCGTATTATTGAATCCTATTTAGAAACAGAATCGGACTGGGCCCAAGTAGCACTCCACGGAGATGGCTTGTCATCACACTCTTCTAAACCAGAGTACAAAGAATTGGGAGAACTTCTCAATTACAACGGTTATGGAGCAGATCTTTCAGATTTACACTTCCATCCCGATGAATTGTTGAATTTATGCCTGGATTCGAAAACACCTAGCAACTTTATGCAGACACCAGCATTTCAGAAACTACAGCAAGGGTTTGCAAACGATATGGCACAAGCAGAATCGGTAATCGAAGTAGATGGAATGTATTTACTCCCCGATGAGGCTTGGGCCCGTAGAGTTGTAGGTGTATTAGCGCATAGAATTAATTCGCAAAGTGCAGGTCCTCATGTAATTGCAATAGACAAAGGTGACTTTTTACAAGTCTCACTTCGAGGTCAGAATGGCATAGGAGACTTGTGTGCTAAATTTGGTGGCGGCGGACGTGCTACCGCTGGAGGCATTGATGCACTTCCTAAGGAAGAGATACCAGCCTTGATGAATGAGGTCAACGCCCGAAGGTTTGCTTGAGGTGCTGGTATGGAGGATAGAATGACTCATCTTCAGAGATTAGAAGCCGAGGCTATTCATATCATGCGAGAGGTTGTTGCCGAAGCAGAAAACCCAGTGATGCTCTATTCGATTGGTAAGGATTCATCCGTCATGCTACATATTGCAATGAAAGCCTTCCATCCTGCTAAGCCTCCATTCCCAATTATGCACATAGACACTATGTGGAAATTCTCAGAGATGATTGAATTTAGAGAGAAGATGGCTGAAGATCTCGGTCTTGATTTGATTGTACACGTCAACCCAGAGGGTAAAGAAATGGGAATGAACCCATTCATCCATGGTTCATCAACGCACACTGATATGATGAAGACTCAAGGCCTAAAGCAAGCACTGGACGCCCACGGATTCGATGTTGCATTTGGTGGTGCACGAAGAGATGAAGAAAAATCACGAGCGAAAGAGCGAATCTTTTCTTTCAGAAATGAAAGTCATCATTGGGACCCTAAGCGTCAACGACCTGAATTATGGAATCTTTACAATTCCCGAAAAAATCAGGGTGAATCTATTCGTGTATTCCCACTATCAAATTGGACTGAATTAGATATTTGGCAGTATATACATCTCGAAAAGATTCCTATTGTACCGCTTTATCTTGCTAAACCGCGACCAGTTGTTGAACGTGATGGAGTACTGATTTTGGTTGATGATGACCGACTCCCTATGGAAGAAGGCGAAGAGCCGATGATGAAAACGGTCAGATTCCGCACGCTCGGATGCTATCCATTAACCGGTGCAGTAGAATCCGAAGCGGATACATTACCTGAAATCATTCAGGAAATGCTCCTGACTACGACTTCAGAACGTCAGGGCCGAGTTATCGATTTTGATAGTTCAGCATCTATGGAAAAGAAGAAGCAAGAGGGGTATTTCTGATGGCACATATCAGCGACCTCATTGCAACAGACATAGATTCATACCTTGCTGCTCATGAGCAAAAAGAATTGTTGAGATTCATTACTTGTGGTTCGGTAGACGATGGTAAATCCACATTGATTGGCCGTATGTTGTATGAATCACACATGCTTTTCGATGATCATTTAGCAGCTCTAGAGGCCGACTCTAAGAAGGTCGGAACTCAAGGTGGAGATATCGACTTCGCTCTACTCGTTGATGGATTAGCAGCCGAACGAGAACAAGGAATTACAATCGATGTAGCGTATAGATTCTTTTCTACTGAGAAAAGAAAGTACATTGTCGCAGATACACCTGGTCACGAAGAATATACTCGTAATATGGCCACAGGAGCATCAACCGCAGATGTTGCAATCATTCTGGTCGATGCTAGTCAAGGCGTCTTAACTCAAACACGCCGACATTCATTTATCGTGTCAATGGTGGGTGTTAAGCGAATCATTTTGGCTGTAAATAAGTTGGACCTCGTTGATTATTCCCAAGAGGTATTCGATTCAATAATTGCAGAATATAGTAGATTTGCCGACGATGCTCTATCTTTGGAAGAGATCACAGCGGTACCAATTTCTGCACTGAAAGGAGATAATATCGTAGGTCCAAGTGAAAATACTCCATGGTACAATGGGCCTTCAATTATGGATTATCTCGAAACAGTTGAGGTATCATCACCAGCACAAACCCGTTCATTTAGAATGCCAGTTCAATGGGTGAATCGGCCGAATCGTGAATTCCGTGGGTTCGCTGGATTGATTGGTAGCGGAACTATTTCTCCTGGTGACAAAGTAAGGGTACTACCCAGTGGAACCGAATCAACAATCGATCGAATTGTAACCTGGGAAGGAGATTTAGAAGTTGCAGGAGCGGGTCGATCAGTCACACTTACTCTAGCAGATGAAATCGATATTTCTCGAGGAGACATCATTACTACATCCGATAATCCATGTAGCAGTGCTGACCAATTTCAAACCCGTATCTTGTGGATGGATGAACATGCTATGATGCCTGGCCGTCAGTATCTATTCAAAGCTAATACGCAAACTGCATCGATGACTCTCGGCCGACTAAAGCATAGAATCGATGTTAATACATTGGAAGAAATTCCAGCAAAAGTCCTTGATATGAACGAAATTGGCGTTTGCAATATATCCTTGTCAAGTCGTATTGCATTCGATTCTTATGATGACGACCCAACGATGGGCGGTTTCATTATTGTAGATCGTATGACCAATAATACAGTTGGAATGGGCCTGATTGATTTTGCATTAAGAAGAGCGGATAATATTCATTGGCAATCAATGGATGTAACCAAGGAAAGTCGTGCCCAACAAAAGAGTCAACGTCCACGCTTGGTTTGGTTCACTGGTCTTTCAGGGTCTGGTAAATCTTCGATCGCCAATATCTTGGAAAAGAAACTGCAAGCGATGGGACGTCATACCATAACACTTGATGGAGACAATATCAGGCATGGCTTAAATCGAGACTTAGGATTCACAAAGGAGGACAGAGTCGAAAATATCCGTAGAGTCGGTGAAACTTCTAAATTGATGGTAGATGCTGGATTAATTTGTATTTCTTCATTCATTTCACCGTTTGAATCAGAACGACAAATGGTTCGTTCATTGATGGATGAGGGAGAGTTTATCGAAGTATTCGTAGATACTCCTCTAGAAGTATGTGAACAAAGAGATGTCAAAGGCCTTTACGCAAAGGCGCGAGCTGGTGAGTTACCAAACTTTACCGGAATTTCTAGTCCTTTCGAGAATCCAAAAAATCCAGAGGTACGAATCGATACTACTCAAATTAGTGCTGAGGAAGCCGCTGACCAAATTATAGATTATTTGAGTCGCTCTTGAATACGTTTTGCTACTTCATCCCATTGAAGAGAATCTCTTAATTCGATTATTGATTTTCTAGAAGATTTTAATTCATCTTCCTGCAGCATTGAGATACTTGCCACGATATCATCTACCGATGTACCACGCATCTTAATTGCACCTTCAATATCATCAAAAATTGGAATTGGAGTGACTGCTATAGGAACTCCAGCAGCAACACCCATTCTTACTGCTCCGGAGGCGGATTCCTTGGTATTTTTATATGGGAATACCAACAATTCACACTTTGCAAGAGTAGAGATTGCAACATCGTCATCCAAGAAATCAGTAACTAAACGGACACGTCCAGTTAGACCTTTACTTTCGATGAGATTGTTGACTTTTTTCTCCATATTACCGCTACCATCACGTGTTGCACACAACAATAACAATTCATCCCATCCCGGTAGTCTCTCAAAAGCATTGATCAATTCCAATTGGCCTTTATGCGGTAACAAAAATCCAAAAGTCCCCATTACTCTACCTTCAACCGGTAATGTATCGGCAGATGCAGATGGTGGTGGATATATTCCGTGAGGAATCATAACTACATTATCGGTAATTCCTAGTGCTTTCAGGTTCGCAACATCTGCATTTGTGTGGACCATTACTGTAGAGCAAGATTTGAGCCCATCTATCGCCTTCTCAATTCTCTTACTTGGGAATATTAGTGAACGGTCACGAGTATTGTGCATCGTGATGAAGACTTTAACTTCCATTTCGGATAATTTTAGTAATAATTCATTGAGATATGAAAATCGCAGTAATCCCGGTTGATGTTGAATCACTATTTTGTCAATGCCCTTGGCCGCAACTTGAGCTATAATTCCTTCAAATGCATTAGAATCTCGATTCCAACAAGGAATTGCTTCATCGACTTCACCTTCACCGGATTGACACATGACTACTACGTCACTCATTTGTTCAACCAAAAAACGAGAATATGTTGCAATGCCACACCTGATGTTCCAGGTGCTAATCCAACCAATCATTTTGCTCACTCCTTGAAATCAAAATCAGAGTATTTGTCAAGTATCGACTTTACATCACTCGACCTCAGTGAATATTTCTTCTTTCTTTCACGTAAGGAGAAACCTTCCATATTGATGTCAACATCAATTGATTTTAGTGCTTCAATCGCTTCTTGGTTAGTATATGGATAGCGTAAGAAAGCGACTTTATCCAAGTCCAATTTTTTGGCATTGCGGAAACTTTCGAGGAACATAGAAAATCCAACAGGGTCATCCGGGAACGATTGTAAGAATCTTGAAAGTGGAATTTCTGGAGCGTTGATACCGAGGCACATTTTTGCTGCATTAGCAGTTAAAAATTTACGTCGATCCATTGAACGAATCGCATCAAGATAGTCTCCATGAATTACCAAAATTGGTTTTCCAATACTTTTTCCTGGATGTTGTTTGTGACAAATCAAACCATAATTTTCAGGCCTTGTCCTAATGCCTTGAGATTCCATATGGTCACATAAGGCATTGGAAGCTACACCGCCATGCGATACAACCCAGATATCGATACTATTTGCATCGACCTCACTAGGTCCTAGTGGCTGCATTGAGATCACAGCAGGTCTGCTAACTCATCTTGGATAATCTGTACTGCCTCAAGGATCTCATCCTTGTGGCGAGCACCGGTGATTACCATCTTACCAGAACCGAAGATCAAACAGACTACCTTAGGATAGTCTAATCGATAGATAAGTCCTGGGAATTGCTCAGGTTCGTACTCAACCTTATCGAAAGGTAAGTGGAAAGTTAGGTTGTTAAGATTCAATTTTCTTGGAAGTCCACAAAGAGGGTCTCCTGTGTTTAATTTACGAGCACCAGGAATCGCTAGTGGTTCTTTCTTTTCGTACAATTTTTTGCACTCCTTAACTTCCTCTTCAGTAGAAATACGGATTGATCCATCTTTGTTCTGATAGACGAATAGGTCTGAATATTCTCTGTCTGCTTCTCCATCGTAATCCTCTGGGTAATGTAGAGCGTAGGTTGCAACCATGTTCTGAACTTCGATTTCAACGTCCTTAAGGTCCCAAGTTGTAATTCCAGCAGAGCGTAGATCGTTGATCATGCGCTCGATACCGGTGTGGATATTATCCTCATCCTTTCCACCAGTACAAACTGCACGTCCGGAACGGAACATTAGGATAGCAAGTTTAGGGTCTGCTACACGGTATACGACACCAGGGAATTGTTCTGGTTCATACTCACAATTCAATTGAATTGCGATATCTGGGAGATCAAGTTCTTCCGCTACTCGTGTGCTGGCAACGACATTTACTACTGTCAAACGGTCCTCATCGTTCATGAATGGGCCGATTATAAACCCCTATTTAAAGAACAGCACTACTCAAATGGGTTCCAAAGTGGCGAATTTTCATCTAAATCCACAGTCATTCCTTGTGCTGCAATCTTACTGATGAGAGTTCTACCACCTGCTAATTCAATTGCCTCACTAGTCTCTTTAGGGTTGCGGGTTAGTGCAATCATGCACCCGCCGCCGCCGGCTCCAGTAAGTTTAACGCCAAGTGATGATGGTGCAGCAGCAGAAATTAGCACTTCTAGTTCAGGGCTCGAGACCCCTAGGCTTCTTAGGAGCAAATGGTTCTCACTCATTGCTCTACCAACTCTTTCCATATCGCCTTCAATCAGCGCATCAATACCTCTCCGAGAGATTATTCCAATAGTTTCAATTTCTCGAATTCGAGTAGGTTCGTTCTCGATTAATGATGCAACATAAGATACCTGTTGAGATGTAGGTGCATGTACACCTGTGTTACCAATTACAAGCCACACATCTTCGATTGATTTTGGCAAATTCACCGAATGGACTTGCCAAGATACGCCATTGAGGTTCCGAGAATATATCCAATTCAAATCATCTTCAATTTTATCGGAAAGTACGATGCATCCTCCATGTGCACACACACTAGAATCGAGAGGAGATGCTCTTCCACCTTGGGCTGAGGCCTCAACGGCATGTGCTAAAATTGCGCACTCATCTTCATCGACAGCCCCTTCTCCGAATTCAACAGAATCTCCTTTTTGAAAATCCCATGGCCCAGAATAGACATCGTTTGGCCGGGCAGCAGTCCACCCTTCTGCCCAATCATCATCTTTGATTTGCCGACCTCTAGCACAACGTAATGCTGCACTAGCAGCTACGGATAGAGCTGCGGATGAACCCAATCCGCTAGCGGGAGGGATATCGCCATGAATTTTGATAGCTAACGGGGGACCATCCCTCCATAGTCTTTGTTTTAATGCTTCAACATGGGGGTGGCGCGAGGGGTCAAATCTCATTCCATCAATACGCCAGACATCGCTTGGTTCTAGTCCAACAGACATCCTTTGGTCAATTGCTACGGCGACGGCTGGCTGGCCATAAACCACGGCATGTTCTCCAAAGAGAATACACTTGCCGGGAGCACTGGCTTGCACCATGGAGTGCGGTTGTGTAGGAGGTACTTGGCCGTTGGGTTGAAGGCGTGAGTCCACTTCGTGAACTTGATGGACCACCCACTCGATGTCACTTATGCTGGTATTTCAGGGTGGTACCTTCTTCTTGCTCTAGGTGCTATATCCATTGGTTTCTTCGCTTATCAAGTGCAAAAAGCAACTCGTTTGGTCCTTCTTGGATCCAAAGATAACAGATTCGATTCTTGGGGCGCTCGATTCAAGGAAACTGCTCGTGTTTGGCTTGGTCAGCGTAAGGTGTTAGAGGACCCCGTCGCAGGTGGAATGCACGTTCTGATGTTCTGGGGTTTCCTGATGCTATCCACTGATATGTTCGATTTGGCAAGCGGTAATAGATTCAGCGAGCATCTTCTCCCTGATGTACTGAACCCTTTTTGGAATGCAATGGTTGAACTTGGATATACCAGTGCGCTAATCGGATGTTTCCTTGCTCTAAATCGTAGAGTGCTATTCACTCCTGAGAAATTAAAGGGTAAGAGTCAGTTAGAAGGAAATGTCATTCTATTGCTGATTATGACAATCTGTACAACCGCTTTCGTTGTAGAAGCAGGAGAAGGACCTCATGCAACTTACGAAATGATTGGTGCCTGGGTCGCAAATACATTCGTAATTACTCAAACGATTGTAAATTGGGCATATTGGGCGCACATGATTGCGATTTGCACATTCCTATTCCTGATACCGGTATCAAAGCACATGCACTTGGTAATGGCTCTCCCCAATGTATTCTTCTTTGACACTCAACCCGCCGGTAAGATGCGCCCATTACAAATGGATGAGAATGGAACTGCTGTTCCTTTAGAAGAATTAGATTTAGAGACATTTGGTGCATCACAGTACACCCAATTGTCTTGGAGAAGCCTAATCGATGGTTGGGCTTGTACTTCTTGTGCTAGGTGCCAGGATGTCTGTCCCGCCTATGCATCAGGAAAAGACCTCAACCCAATGCAAATTATTCACGATGTAAGAGGATATGCAAACGAGCACTCTGAACTTCTTCTCAAAGGCGAGGCTCCAGAAGAAGACATAATCTCCAGATTCGGAGAAGCTGCTATTTGGGCTTGTACCACCTGTAATGCTTGTGTCGATGTTTGCCCAGTTAATATTGAGCATGTTCCAAAGTTGACCGATGCTCGCCGTCACCTAATGATGGAAAGAATGGAATTTGATGAATCTGTAGAAGATACAGTCATGCCACTTATGGCAACAATCGAGAACCTAGAGAATGATTCCAACCCATATGGAATACCAATGCATGAGC
>Ga0315322_10001675_pt1 | contig 17201 bp, 10 predicted proteins | sample M110021515metaG_FD_203461 | JGI IMG/M metagenome (GOLD analysis project Ga0315322, IMG submission 203461) | Ammonia-oxidizing marine archaeal communities from Monterey Bay, California, United States - M1 100m 21515 | ecosystem: Environmental > Aquatic > Marine > Intertidal zone | place: USA...
CTTTTCATCCGCAGGCTTTTCATCCGCAGGCTTTTCATCCGCAGGCTTTTCATCCGCAGGCTTTTCGTCCGCAGGCTTTTCGTCCGCAGGCTTTTCGTCCGCAGGCTTTTCGTCCGCAGGCTTTTCGTCCGCAGGCTTTTCATCCGCTACATCCGTCTCCGCACTGTTTGTCTCGTCGGCCCCTTTCCCACCTTCCTGATTCTGCGTGGTAACCAACCGAACCGCTGATGCTTGGAAAGCCTGTGAAGAGTCACCTTCAGTAGGCTCCGCCTTTGATTCGGCGGCTGGCTCGGCTTTAGGTTCGGTAGCTGGCTCGGCCTTAGGTTCGGTAGCTGGCTCGGTAGCTGGCTCGGCTTTAGGTTCGGTAGCTGGCTCGGCTTTAGGTTCGGTAGCTGGTTCGGTAGCTGGTTCGGCTTTAGGTTCGGTAGCTGGCTCGGCTTTAGGTTCGGTAGCTGGCTCGGCTTTAGGTTCGGTAGCTGGCTCTACCGCTTCGGTTGTAAGTGGCTCTCGCAAAATGAGCTGCTCATCGACTTTCTTTTTGTAGGCCGCACGCAATTCTTCCTCAGTCAGCTTGCTGATCTCATCTGCCAGAAAATTCTCGGTCGAGCCACTGATGTACTGAAACTTGGCTTTATAACGTTGGCGGAACCCGACCTCGGCGGAGTCAGGATTAGGAAATCTATCTTTCCCCTCGTTGAACAGGTCGACGACCGCTGCATTGTCCACGTCAAGTTTGTCGACGGCATCCAAATAGTCGCTAACAAGCACCGCATAAGTATTGGCGGTTGCCTTTTCATTGAGCTTCTTAAAACTTCGCCAAGTCTGATCAGGCGTCGTGACCCGCAACCCCGCGTATCCACGATTGATGAACACCTGGGCCAACATATGAAGCTTCAACTGCTCCTTAACCATTGGCAGATTCATCGAGTTGGACGACCGTTTTTTAGCGAGACTGTTGAGCTCAGCTTCTGTGTACATGCCGTCACAAAACCTCTCCAGCCAGACTGAAAGTTCACTATCGGAAAGCGCGTACCCTTTTTTGCTCGCTTGGCCTGCAAAGACGAATGTACGAATAGAACCTTCGAGACTGGGTTCGGGGTTGATCCCCAAGCTAGAGATTTGGTTTTGTGCGTCTGTGGCGAATCCAGCCGTCTGCGGTCTTCCTCCGTTCGCGAGAGTCCTCTGAGCCAGATCTTCCAGGAACATCAGGGTTGCTCGATGCCCCCGGGTGAATCCCTCGGCTCTTTCCCGCGTCAATTTTTGGCCATCAAAAGTCGCCACCACTTGTTCATTACGGGTTCCTTCGTTTTGACGCATGTATTGGTCGAGTACAGGCAGCACAACGAACGCAAACAGCGCCAAAGCGGTCAAGAAGACCATCAATGGCTTCAGATTCCTGCGGAAGATTTCGAAAGGACTATTATTCATGGGAGCGGGCTTTCGGTCGCTAACAATTCCAGTGCTATTTTGAGCGATTCGCGGCTACCTGAGTCAAATTTCGCAGAAAAGCGAGTCAGGCAGTCAAGAGGCTTAAGAAACTGGATGGAAGCTAATAATTTCTAGGGGAGTTTGCGAATTTGGGTAACGAAGGTTTGGTGAGTCGCCTTGACAACCGAGCCTCATCATCCAAGTCTCTGGGTAATAGTTCAAGCATCGCCGCAGCATCTGCTTGGCGTTTTTCAGTGATCCAAAATGGAAATTTAGCCGAAAAACGGGCCGAACGGGTATCCTACGATGTGTTTTACCTGATCTCTGAGAAACCGAAAGCGTATCGCCGGCTGTTTTGAAGGGTCAAGGTGAGATTGACCTTGAGAGAGACTTAACTGGCATTATCGTACAGTTGCCCTGAAATCGGTCTGGTAGAAGCATCAGTTGTCAGCTTAACTTTTGCAAACCTCCCAGTCCCGCCTGAAATCACAACAGCATCCCCACACCTGATTGTTTCGTCTGCATGGCAAAAAGCACCGGCAAGAGCTTGGTGATCGTCGAGTCACCCGCAAAAGCACGCACAATTTCCAAATTTCTCGGCTCGGGATACCAAGTCGAGGCGAGTATTGGTCACGTTCGTGACCTACCCGCAGGTAAGAAAGAAGTTCCCGAGAAGTTCAAAAAAGAGCCTTGGGCTTATTTGGGAGTCAACACGGACGAGGACTTTGCCCCTCTTTACATCGTTCCTGACGAAAAGAAAAAGCAGGTCAAGAAGCTGAAAGATGCACTCAAGGGTGCCGACAACCTTTACCTCGCGACCGACGAAGACCGCGAGGGAGAGGCAATCAGCTGGCATTTGCAGGAAATTCTGAAGCCCAAGGTGCCAGTTCACCGGCTTGTTTTTCACGAAATCACCAAGGAAGCCATCACGAACGCATTGGAATCCACCCGTGAGATTGATGGTCCGTTGGTTCGAGCTCAGGAAACACGACGTATTCTCGACCGCCTGTACGGTTTTGACATGTCGAACTTGCTGTGGCGGAAGATCGGCAAGAACACCAGTGCCGGTCGCGTCCAGAGCGTCGCTGTTCGCCTGATTGTCCAGCGCGAACGCCAACGAATAGCATTCGTGAATGCCACCTATTGGGATCTCGAGGCCGTTTTCAAAACGGCCGGTAATGAATCCATGTCGGCCACCCTGAGCATGGTCGAAGGTCGCAAAATTCCTACAGGGAAAGACTTCGACTCAACCGACGGAAAGCTCAAGAATTCGGCACTCCTGCAACTCAACGAGCAGGAAGCTACCGATCTTGCCACACGGCTGAAATCTTCGGACTTCACCGTCAGCAAAGTCGAAGTCAAACCGTTCACCGAGCGGCCCCGCCCGCCGTTCACCACCAGTACGCTGCAGCAGGAAGCCAACCGAAAACTTGGATTCGGTGCAAAACGGACGATGGATGCCGCCCAACGTTTGTATGAAAACGGTTACATCACCTACATGCGTACCGACAGCACGACTTTGAGCAAGGAGGCAATCGGCGCCGCCCGCGACTTAGTCCGAAGCCAGTACGGAGACAATTTCCTGCACCCGGATGTCCGTGTTTACAAGGGCAAAGTCAAGAATGCGCAGGAAGCACACGAAGCCATCCGCCCCGCGGGAACACCGTTCCGGCTACCTGAGACAGTTCGTGGCGAACTGGGTGACCAAGACCAATTCAGACTGTTCGAGTTGATCTGGAAACGAACCATCGCTTGCCAGATGGCCGATGCGAATAAACAGCGAGTCAGCATCACCATCGAAGGCGGCGGCGCAACATTCACTGCCTCGGGCACCAGCATCGTCTTTGAAGGTTTCCTGCGAGCCTACGTTGAGGGCAGCGATAACCCGGAAGCCGAACTTGCAAACCGTGAACGAATCCTGCCCAATGTAAGTGAACGGGACTCTCTTGCAGCAGACACACTCGACCCGAAAAGCCATACAACCCAGCCACCAGCACGATTCACCGAAGCAACGCTAACCCGCACGCTTGAGGAAAAGGGCATCGGGCGACCGAGTACTTATGCCTCGATCATCGGTACGATCACGGATGAACGACGGAACTACATCATCAAGAAGGGCACGGCACTCGTACCAACTTGGCGTGCTTTTAGCGTCACCCGCTTAATGGAAGATCACTTCGAACCGCTCGTCGACTATGAGTTCACAGCCGAACTTGAAGACTTCCTGGACTCCATCAGTCGCGACGAGGTTGGCAGAGAAGAGTACCTGAAAAAATTCTATTTTGGCGACGGCTCCTCAGATCGACACAACGTCGGGTTGAAAGCGCGTCTGGCCGAAAAAATCGAAGCCATTGACCCAAAAGTCTCTGCTCGTTTCCTGCTGGGCATCCCCGAAACAGGAGAACATCGCGAAGAGGTATTCGTTCGCGTGGGCAAGTTTGGCCCCTACATCGAACAGGGCGAACGCACTGCATCAATTCCGGACGGCATGCCACCTGACGAAATGGATCTCGTCAAAGCAATGGAATTGCTGGAATCCAGCGAGGTCGTTGAAGAGCCGATCGGAACACATCCGGAAACCGGCAAGCCGATCTACCTCAAAGTCGGACGATTCGGACCCTACATACAGCTGGGCGCACCGGATGATGAAGAGAAGCGAAACCAAGGGTTGCTGCAAGGAATGGAGGTCGGCGATGTCACCGTCGAGCTCGCGTGCAAGCTGCTCGAACTGCCCCGAACACTTGGCGACTACCCCGAAAATGGACAGCCAATTCAAGCATTTGACGGTCGTTATGGACCGTACGTCAAATGCGAGAAAGAAACTCGCTCACTACCAGCGGGAGTCTCTCCTCTGGAAGTGACGTTGGAAGATGCAATCGCATTGCTGAAGGAACCCAAGAAGCGAGGAAGAGGCACGCCGAAAGAACCGCTTCGCCTCTATGAGCAACCATCGCCTGTGACAGAGAAGGAGGTAAAAATCCTCGACGGACGCTTCGGTCCCTACGTTACCGATGGCGAGACAAATGCTTCTCTCCGGAAAGGCATGGATCCGAAAGAGATGAAGTTTGAAGCGGCTTTGGACCTGCTTGCCGAGCGTGCTGCCAAAGGACCTTCGAAACGCAAGAAGAAAGCGACAAAGAAAAAAGCTGTTAAGAAGAAAGCGACAAAGAAAAAGGCAACCAAAAAGAAGGCGAAGAAGAAAGGTGTTCCCAAGAAAAAATCGTGAGGCTAGAGCCAGCTAGAATTGCTAGCCGGAAACCTTCACCCGTGCATCATGCCCCTCACAGCATCGTGCCCAACCTGCCCCCATTTGCAAGCCTGAGGGTGTCTGTGAAAGTGCAAACAAGAAGGATCTGACAAAACACCAAAACAGCTCCTTGTCAGACGTTGCCCCCGACATTCTTCCCCCGACAAGCGAGATCGGGCTCGCGTGCCTGTGTAATGTGAGCTCTCATCCATCCAGTTGCTTGCCATTCTCGGGGCGACTACTGGTTCAGCCACCCTCTTAGGTGGATGCATCAACACGGTTGAACGGGCCTGCAAGGACACTGCCCGAAGGCCCCCAAAGCGGCAAATCAAGTCGCCAAACCCACGGGGACGACGGCTAAAACCCATGTCCGCTTTTGCCCGTTGCGACAGACCGACTTCCCATCCATGAGCCGCTCGATGCTCGCAAGCAGGCCCTGAAACGACAATTTTTGCCGGTTTTAGCTAAAATATGCGAAAATCCCGCCACAACGGGGTTTCACCTAACGGCAACCCCCATCACAATTTGCGAGCAACTTACAAGTCCAGTTCAGGAGCAGGATAACGATGGCAGGAATCGAACGCGTCAGGGAAATTCGTCGGCGGAGAACTCGTCGAAAAAAGACGGCAAAACTGATCGCTCGAGCCAAGGCTGGAACTATGGACAAAGCCGAAGCCGCACGCAAACTGCGTCGCCTTACTCCCGGAGCCGATGTCATCATCGCCCGTGAAGGCTTGGCATAACCGCCTAATTCTGTGTCTTAGATGGCTCACGCCAGACTACCGAGGCTGATAAGCCAAGGCGGGATTGCAAAAGAAGAGCCAAAGAATCAAGATTCAATCAGACGCTTGATACAGCCTGCACCCTTTGAGAGCTGGACGTGGGTTGATATGCGAGGGTTTCAATGATCACTGCAGCTTGCAGTGGGGTTTCAATGGTCCTGCGATCGCTGCGTCGAGACTCGCCCTACTGGTCGGCTTGATCCTGGCGTTGATCGTAAAACGGCCTCTGATTCGTTTGAACCGTCCACAGAGCAGCAACTGCAATCGAGTTCCAAAGGGACAAAACAGTTCCAATTCTCGTATCTCTTTGCAGGCTTTGTAAGCAGCCCGAGTTCGCTCACTCATTGATGCTGGGCTCGGATTGCCCCTCCATGCATGTTTCGCCCGCCCCACCAAAGCTGCGAATCAATGTGAGCAACCGTCACTGTGACCAACAATCACCTGCACTCATTAGCAGTCACTGAGCCAAGGATGCTAAGGCCCGGCACACTGCTTGTCTCGTTTCCTTGAAACAAAAAACTCTCAGGTCTAGCGGCAAGCCCAGACTCTACCAACAACCGTGAGACACCCCTCTAAAACCAATCCATGGTTACCGAGTAGACAGCCACCGAAAATAAACAGAGAATTAGAGCTTCTGAGGTACGAACCACCCAAAAAGCACAGCCGTATCGGTAGCTTGAAGAAGGGCATGTGAGCCAAGCTCGCGTCCCGAGGGTCGAATCGTTCTTAATTGCAAAGTTGAATCACATCGGACCGTATTGATGAGTACTCCCGAAGACAACGAACAGAAGAATTCCGGTTCGCCATCGGAAGCGGCGTCCGCCGGCCGTCGTCCGATGATCGAGGCGATCGGCTTGAGCAAATTTTACGGGCCATTCGCGGCGGCCCGCGAGGTCAGTTTTTCGGTAAGCGAAGGCGAGTTGGTTGCATTTCTGGGGCCCAACGGTGCCGGCAAGAGCACGACCATGAAGATGCTGACCGGATACATCGCGGCCAGCGAGGGCGAAGCTCGAATAGCGGGTCACAACATGATGGAGGACCGCATCGCAGGTAGTCGCCGGCTAGGGTATTTACCCGAAAACGGGCCTCTTTATCCGGAGATGACCCCCATGTCGATGCTTGACTTCTTTGCAGAAGCAAGGGGCATTCCTACAGCCAAGAAACGGGACCACATCGACCGAGCCATCGACATCTGTGACCTCTCGTCCGTGATCTACAAGCCAATCAGCAAGCTGTCCAAAGGCTTCAAGCAGCGTGTTGGCATGAGCCAGGCATTGCTTCATGACCCCGACGTTTTGATTCTTGATGAACCAACGGCTGGTTTGGACCCTAACCAAATCAGGGGCGTGCGAGATACGATGCGTCGTCTCGCTGAGACCAAAACAATCCTTTTGAGCACACACATTCTTCAAGAAGTCGAAGCCATGGCCAACCGAGTTGTCATGATCAACGAAGGTAGGCTGGTCTACGAAGGCGATGTTGAAACCCTTCGCAAGACCGGCAATGGAGACCTTGATGAAGCGTTCCACTCATTGACGCACGCCGACAGCGTAAAAACCGCCTGAACATTTAATGCGAATTTGGTTTCACTGGACATCCACCAGCGAAACATTTCCCCTGCAACTTCATATTTTCCTGCAACAGATCAATCATGTCTAACGTCGCAACGGCTCTTCTCAGCCTGTTATTTTACGACATCGTATTTCTTCTGGTCCTGCTCGCCATCGTGGCACTGCTTTCAGCAACCAAGCGGGCAGCATTTGCGGTGATGAAGCGGAATTTCACTGGCTACTTCAGTAACCCCACGGGCTATGTATTCCTCTGCATCTTTGTTTTCCTGACATCGCTCGCAGCGTTCTGGCCCTACGAGTTCTTCAATCAGAATCTGGCCACCTTGGACCAACTCAATTTCTGGTATCCGTTGATCATGCTGATCTTCATACCAGCGATCACAATGAGCATTTGGTCGGAAGAAAAGCGTCAAGGCACAGACGAACTTCTGCTAACACTACCCGCGGACGACTTCGACATCGTCATCGGTAAATACATGTCGGCGGCAGCGATTTTCACTGCATCGCTATTGTTCAGCCAGCTCAGTACGTTCGGTACACTCGCCATCTTGACGGAAGGCGGGCTCGACATTGGATTGATTTTCAGTAGTTACATCGGCTACTGGTTTGTCGGGCTTTCGATGCTGGCGATCGGTATGGTTGCCTCATTTCTTACGGGCAACCTGACAGTAGGCTTCATTCTCGGTGCGCTGTTCAATGCTCCGCTTGCCTTCGCTTCACTCGCAGAGTCATTCAGCCCCAACCGTGCAGTTGCGTCTTTGATTTCTGATGCTGGGATTGCTCGCCCGTTTGACGATTTCGGTCGCGGAGTGATCAGCAGCTCATCCATTGTCTACTTCTGCATGGTCGCTGCCATCGCACTCTACACCTGCATGGTGCTGATCGGCCGCCGGCACTGGACTGGCGGGAAAGACGGAAACACGATGGCATGGCAATATTTGGTTCGAATAACCGCATTGATCGCCATGACGACAAGCTGTGTGATCCTGGTCCGCAACTGGGACTTTGTCAGACAGGATTTAACGGAGGGTCAGGTCAGCTCACTGGCTCCCGCCACGAAACAACTGATCCGTGAACTGGATGGCGACCGGCCTGTAGTGATTGATGCCTTCATTAGCAAAGACATCCCGGAAGTCTACGCACGAACGCGTTACGAGCTGATCAATTTGCTCAAGGAATTCCGCAGCGAAGCGGCGAAGCGCAACCGCAAAATCGAAGTCAATCTTTACGACGACATTGAACTTTTCAGCGACGACGCAGCTCTCGCCGCCGAACGTTTCGGAATCCAACCTGTCACCCGCATGGTACGGGAAAAAGGAACGACCGAGCAAAAGCAGTTGATCATGGGTGCGGCATTTAAATCGGGTCTTGAGAAGGTCACCGTGCCCATTTTCGAGTACGGAATTCCCGTGGAATACGAGCTTGTTCGGTCAATCAATACCGTAGCTTCAGGCAAGCGGAAGCGGATTGGGGTCGTCTCGACTGACGCACGACTGATGGGAGGCACGGTCATGCAAGGCATGTCAATGCAGCCCGTCAGCCGGCATCTACTGATTGACGAGTTATCCAAACAATACGAGGTCGAAGAAGTCGATCTCAATTCGCCTGTGACTCGCGGACTTTACGACGCAATGATCGCCGTCCAGCCATCATCGCTGGCACCGGCACAGTTTGACCGGTTAGTTCAAGCGATCGAAGCCGGCGTGCCCGTTGCAATCTTCGAAGACCCGGCACCTGTGGGAACCGGATACATCACACCAACCAGCGCCCCAAAGCAGGCTCCTGGCGGCATGTTTGGTGGCGGTGGCCCCTCACCTAAAGGCGATATTCGCAAACTTTGGGATCTGCTTGAGATCAATGTACCGGGGCAAGCTAACGCTCAAGGAATGTATACCCCCGATTTGGTTTGGCAGTCCCACATGCCTTATGAAGTTCTCAAGGACAGCGCAAACGAACTCTGGATTTTTGTGGATGAGGCAAACCCAAGCGTGAGGGAACCCGGCAGCGCATTGAGCAAAGACAGTATCATCACCGCCGGCATGAAAGAAGTGCTTGCCATCGTTCCAGGCGCCGTCATCGCAAAACCCGATTCAAAGCTCCAACACATCCCACTGCTCATCACAGGTACAGAGAGCGGCTTGATCAATGGGAACAAAATGCGTGACCTGATGACGGGTGGGACAACGTTCGCTGAAGTGGTATCCGGCACACGGCCCGAAATCCCTATCGCGATGTCGATCGAGGGGAAGGAAACAATTGATGGATCGGAGAAATCAATCAAAGCCGTTTACGTTTCAGATGCTGACCTGATGCTTCCCGAGTTCTCGATGATTCGTGCCGACCCAGACACTTTGACCGAGGCACGTTTCCAATTCCAAAACGTGACCTTTGTACTCAATTGCATCGATTGGCTCACTGACGAAACCCACTTCATTGAAGTCCGTAAGCACGAGCCAATTTTCGCAAGCTTGCGAATGATTGACGCCAGAAAAGATGAAGCACGTCGCAAGGTCATGAAAGAAACCAAGGCGTTTCAAACCGAGTATGACACGACGATGCGAGAAGCTCAGGAATCCATGGACGAGCAACTGCAAAAACTTCGTGAAGAGGTTGAAACTCTTCAAAAGCAAAGCGTTGACGGTAAGGTACCTCGAGCTGAACTCAATGCCAAGTTGCAGCGTTTCCAGACTCTGCAGGAGCGAGAGCAGCGAAAACTCGACGTCGAACGTACCAAGTCTGAACTTGACCGTGAGTATAAAATCAGCGAGATCGAGCGAAGCGCCGCAGAAGATGTGACAAAGATACAAAATCAGGTGAAGGTCTGGGCGGTTGCCCTACCCTGCATACCACCACTATGCGTTGGCGTGATCGTATTTGCCTCTCGGCGTCTACGTGAACGTGAAAACATCAGCAAAAGCCGTTTAAAATAGAGAGATCAGTTCCGTGACCGAAGTCATCAAAACTTTGATTTTTGCGGGTGTCGCTATCGTCGTCAGCCTTGTTGCTGCGTTTGTTTCATGGCCAAGAGCCGCGGACCAAACGGAGTCCCGGGTAGGCACGGCGTTGTTCCAGCAGTTCACAGATCCGCTCGCAGCGTCCAGCATGAAAATTGTCACATTCGACGATGAAACTGGGCAGCTCAGCAACTTTGAAGTTCGCAAAGATCCCGAAACCGAAGAGTGGACCATCCCGTCCAGAGACGGATACCCTGCCGACGCACTGGAGCAGATGAAAAATGCCGCCAATGCATTTGTAGCACTCAAAGTGTTGGACACACAAACAGACAAAGCAGAGGACCATGACGACCTCGGTGTCGCAGAGCCCAAACTCGAAGCCCTCCAAGTTGGCGACGAGGGTGTTGGCCGCTTAGTCACACTGAAGGACGAGAAACAGGAAACGATCGCTGAACTAATCATTGGTGACGTTCCTAAAGATGACCCCTCACAACGATACGTACGGATCCCAGGACAGGACCCCGTCTATGTGGTGCGTTTCGATGACAGTCCCCTGACAACTTCGTTCCGAGCATGGATCGACAACGACTTACTGCAACTCAGCAGCATCGAACTTTCAAGCCTTGAGATACTTGACTACAACGCATCCCTTGCAATGGGTGGCAAGATCAGCCTCACTCGCAACTACACTGCCGATGTTGGGTTGGACGGCACCGAGTGGAAATTGAACGGTCTGATGGATTACGACCCCAGCAGTCCAGGTGCTCCTCCCGTCTCAGCAAACCTTGCCTCTCTCGCACCACTCAACAAAGCAAAACTAGATGAGCTAAAGACCGCGCTTGATGATTTAAAAATCGCAGATGTCGTTCGCAAACCTGATGGAATGAGTGAAACTCTGCGTGCGGACCAAGATCTGCTGACCGATAAAGACGCAGTGAACTCGCTCGCACAACGTGGATTCTATCCGGTTCCATCAGGTCCCAATGGCGAGATCGAAATTCTTTCGGCCAATGGCGAGTTGGATGTTACCCTGAACACTGGAGTCAAATACATCCTCCGGTTTGGAAACATTTCTGGAGTCGAGGATAGCAACGCAAGCAGCGATGCAGGCGTCAATCGATATTTGTTGGTAACAACGAAGGTCGACGAAGCACAGTTCCCCGCGCCCGCACTTCAAACCGTACCCAAGACCGTCGACGAGCTGAAGGCAAAACTGGCTCCCAAGCAGGAACCGCAAGCCACAGGCGAGGTAAAATTAAACCCCAAAGTAGTTGAAGGTGGGAGTGTTGAGCCACCCGCTCCGGCTACGCCACAAGATACTGGGGTAGAGGAAAATGCAAAGAACAAGGATCCTGCACCGTCTGATCCTGCACCGTCTGATCCTGCACCGTCTGATCCCAAGACGTCTCCTGAATCAACCGAAACTGGCAAGCCAGAGTCGGCTCCCAAGCCCGAGGCAGACGTAAAATCTCCACCAGTCACAGAGAAACCTGCACCAGCGGGTGATAACTCCGGCAAAACCGACACGCCAACGGGAGTGTCACAGTCAAGCGGTGGCGGTGAAGCAACTGGCACAGGTCAAGCACAGCAAGAAGCTGATACTGCCAAGGAAGAACAGGCGACATCAGCCGATCCACCAAGTGCTGACGGCACCAATGCGGCCCCAGGAGCAGACGCCTCCAAGGACGAAGCAGCAGAGTCGGCAGAGGCAGCAGCAAAACCGGCGACAGGAAACACTCCCGCTGAGAGTGCGAAGGATAAAAAGACAGATGTTGAGGCAGCAGACGACGAGAAAATGACCGACGAAGAGTGGCAGGAAATGCTCGAGGCCGAGCAAGAAAAGGTTGTAAAACAAAATCAGCGTATGCTGGACGAGCGGACAGACCGCCTTGAAGAAGCCCAGCGACGCGTTCGTGACCTGAATGCAAGATTCGCTGACTGGTACTACGTCATCCCCGAAGCGACGTACTCTAAACTGCGTTTCAAGCGTGCAGACTTATTCGAGCAACCTGCTGGTGCGGGACCGACTCCGCCACCGGGAATTCCTGGCCTACCAGGCGGACTTCCACAGTTTAATTTCCCAGGTGCTCCAGGGAATTAGGGCAGAGTCTCTGTGCACTGCGACTTGGCGTGTTCTAGCACGCCAAAGTTGCCCACGCTTCCTCGGTAGCCAATTCAAACTCCTCTGCGTCAACAGAGAGCATCACATGACTGGCTAGCCTGGGTGCATGAGTGAAGGCGTCATACACACGCCACTGAATTTTCCAGCACTGAATTTTGAGACGACCAACGCTCACCAGTGCCGGTCCTTTGGTGGTGCTCAAATGCTTGCCTCACCATTCTTGGCATCAAGACGGTCGTTCGCTGACTCCCTGATCGCCTGAAGGTTCATGGTGAAACATCTGCGATCTACTTCCTGTCCAGTGCGTTCTGAATGAACCTCGCCAACCGTCCTATCGTGGGCGTCAGCCAAACAATTGCGAAGACTGACAAGAATGCCAGAACCAGGTGCAACCAACTCTCATCGAAATAAACCAGCACCAGATTGATCGTTGCACTTGTAAAGAAGAACGCCTGACATTTGTGAGTCGCCGCAGTAAAAGCAAACAACAACTTTTCCAATGGTTCCGACAGCGGCTGATCCGTAAGAATAGGCAGCGAGGGTGAATCGCCACTAACTTGATAGACTTCGATCGCTTTACGAAATTTTACTTTCACCATCATGAACATGGAGATGACTGAGACGACGAGCGGAAGAAAACCACCTGCCAGCATGACCATCGTTTCAGTCGCATTCATGTCCTCCAACTGCCCCATCCCACTTAGCATGAGGAAAAGAGAAATGCAGGCCACGACAAAGATGGCTTGAACAAGCAAAACAGTGAGTATTTGGCCATACCTGGTAATCCAAGTCACGCTTTTCCGCGGGACAGCGTTTTGTTCAGCATCCTCATCTGCCATCTCAGCTTACTCTCCTATCTGATCACCAGATTCCAACGCTACCACTCAGCGGCTCACTCAGCGGCTCACTCAGCGGCTCACTCAGCGGCTCACTCAGCGGCTCACTCAGCGGCTCACTCAGCGGCTCACTCAGCGGCTCACTCAGCGGCTCACTCAGGCTCAATGCCTTTTCTTTCACTCATCATGAATGCACCAGGACGGGCGTTCGAGTACACGGCAGAGGAGTCTAGTTTTCCCGCAGCAAAATCGCAACTCATGGCTCCGCGACCAATTGGGTTGAGCGTCTTTTGTGCCGAGAGGCAGTCAGCCTCGACCAGTGGCCCGAACCAGCAACAGGAGAATGGCGAATAGACGGCTAAACTAGCAAACGATCGTGGGCTTTTTCACAGCCTCAATGCGTTTTTCCGATGCAAACAGAAAACAACCGTGCACGAAAAATGCAATCGCTATCATTCCTGAAACCAGCATCCCAGCGAAGGAAATCTCGAGATGTGAAAGGTTTTGCGCAGAGATCCCGGATACCAGACCGCTAGGATTCAGGATCGCATCGACCCCATTCACCCATTGCTCGCCGGCCACCGTAAAGCCGATGGCGGCACACATCACTGACCAACCGAAAAAAGCGAACGCTTTACGAAGTTCGACGCGAGAGTACCCCGTCGTTGTCAAATTGGATTGCGGCGGACAGACGTCCATCACTATTACCTTTGGTCACTGATTCCACGCAACGCCCCCGTGCGTAAAAGCAGCCTTCCCGTATTTTGGGAAACACAGAACATTAGGCTGCGGTTTAGCGCACCGCCGAACCAGCGGCACAAAAACTCAATAAAAAATCGGCCTCGGTGCATAACGACGCACTACAACCCGATCTGGAGGGGCCACAGGCTATCGCGATATCCTCGTTTGCTATTCAAAAACTGACTCAGCCCGCATTCAAGTTTGAACGGGTCGAGCAACCAACAGATTACTGCCGAACTGAAACGCCAGAAGAGCGAAAGCAAAATAGCTGAAACTCGAAATAACCGGAGCGAGGGTATCCCTTTGAACACTCAGAAGCGTGCCTACAATCGGAATCAAAGCGATGGCAAGCGTAATCACTCCCAGGCCAAGACGCCGCCTTGAATCCTCAACACCAAACGTCCCCGCAATCGGAATCGCCATACCCAGCCAATACGCCGCAGCGAGTACCCCCAGCCTGATATTGCCGCACGCTAGGCCGATGCCTAACGAACACCCCGAAAGCAAAAGACAGGGTGCAATCAGGTTGGATGCCCAAGTTTGCGCCCTGTTCAGAAGATGCTGGCCGAAAGGATGGAAACGCAAGAACGTATTGAACAAAGGGTTGGCAATCCAAGTCAGGACCACAAACATGGCGTACAACGCGATAATCGGATAAACGATGGGCTGTAACACCGGGTATTGGTCAGCCAACCTGGACAACAGTTGCATCAGCACCCAGGCACCAAAGATCAACAAAAACGCAGCTTTTCCGTGAAGCCGACTAAGTGCAACATAGAACCTATGAACCATGCGGAACAGAAAGCTGCGATTATTGAGGGCTGTGATCAACCCCATTCGCGCCATTTCATTTTCCGGATCAAGCCGCAAGGCTTCTCGGAAGGCAACTTGTGCTTGCCGGTAGTCTCCTGCCTGAAGGAGCGTATAGCCATGCGAAGCATGCGCCATGGGATCTTGTGGGTCCAGTTTCAAACGCTCAGTGGATGCCGCCACCGCCTCCGAATCACGCCCCAATCTTTCCAGCGTGATCGCACGCAAGTTGCTGCAGTCACCATGTTCGGGATCAATAGCTAGCCCCTGATCTATCGTGGCAAGAGCGTCTTCATAGCGTTGACGTCCGAACAGCGACCGCGCCAAAACCGCAAATGCATCCGCATCGTACGGATCAAGGGTCAACGATGTCTGGATCGCCGCTTCCGCCTCAGTAAATCGGTTTCGCCTTAGATAACAAGTCGCCAGGGCGTAGTGGCAAAGTGATTCATCAGGTGCCACGGCAACCGCGCGTTGTGCGATTTCCGAAGCTTCGATCATGCGTTCAGAATCATTGAGAATGCATAATGCGAGCAACGCCATCGAGACCCCATCATTGGGTTCATCGGCAAGCAAAGCTCGAAGTTCACGTTCGGCTAAATCGTAACGCCGTTGCGCGAGCAGAAGTTGTGAGCGTTCGTACCGATCATTCATCGTTTGATTTTGAGGTAATCGAGTATTTCGTCGTAGAGTCCGCCTTCGTTGGCATAAAGTGCGTGATTCCTTGCAGTAGAAAACCACTCGCGTGTTGTCGGCCGCACTTGCTTTGCAGCTTTCAACAAATCCTTCGTGCAAATCGGCTTTGGCATTCCAACTTTTACAGCTTCGTGAAGCTTAACCTCCACTGCCCTGTCGACCAGCGCTTTCAAATCCGCTCCCGAGTAGTCAGCAGTTTTAGAAGCCACTTTCCGCGTGTCCACTTGGTCCGTAGGCTTACCAATGAGCTGCAAGTCTAGAATTTCTTGCCGCGCCGGCTCGTCCGGAGGCGGCACAAAAATCACCCGATCAAAGCGACCTGGTCTCCTGAATGCGGTATCAAGATGCCACGGTGTATTGGTCGCAGCAAGACACAAAACTCCTTCATTGTCAGCATCCACACCATCCAACTCCGATAAGAATTGATTGATCAAATGACGCCCGGCGGTACGTTTCATGTCGGCACGGCTGGCACCCAACGCATCCACCTCATCGAAAAACAAGACACATGGTTTACTATCCCTCGCTTTTTGAAAGACCGCGTTGAGGTTTTTCTCACTGCTTCCCATCCACATCGAGAGCACGTCACTAATGCCCACAGAGATGAACGTGGACTTCACTTCACCAGCAGTGGCCCGAGCTAAGTGAGTTTTCCCGCAACCGGGAGGCCCATACAACAGAATCCCGCCTCCCACTTTTTTTCCATACGCAGCGTACATGTCAGCATGCTGTAATGGATAGATAATCTTGACACGTATCTCGTCCTTGACACCTTCCATCCCACCAACCGAATCAAAGCCTTGCTCCGGTCGTTCACTTAACACGCTAACAGGTTCGTCATCTTCCCCTTCAACATGTTCCGCAAATTCTGCCACTGCCTCTCGGAAATCATCGACGTCAACCACCTCTTCTGAACCAAACGCTTCGATCCCCAGCAGGCTCGCCAAATCTTCGTCAGCAACGTCCTCGTCGCGTTCAACGGCTTCACGATACGTCGACACCGCGCCACGAATGTCACCAGTCCGCTGCAAGAGTCGGGCATGCATTACCATCGCACGTGGATCAGCGTCTTTTCCCATCGCCAGTGTTTCAACGATGGCAAGTGCATGGGAGTCTTTTCCCTGACGAAAATAGACATCAGCCAACGCCAACTGCAACACAATGCTACCACGATGAAGTTGAAGCGCATCCCGAGTCACCTGCTCAGCTTCGTCGTAACGCAAGAGATCAACCAATAGCTTGATCAATTGCTGCACGAGCACCTCGTTCTCAGGAGCCACACTTACAGCCGTCCGCAGCGCATCAATGGCAGTGTCGTTTGGGTTTGTCACAACTGTTGGTCCTATACCATTCGTTTCAAAACGTCAAAGTGAAATGCCCGGCGGCGCGAGTCCTTAAAACTCGATAGCAGAAACCTCAAAGCTCGGTGACTCAAGAGGTTCCGTGCCTAGGTCGCTCAAAGCTCACTGATAAAAACGTAGCGTGAGTACATCAACTACTTGTCCCTTATTTCACCAGTTTCTGTCACATCCGGTACAGTCAGACTTTGCCTATCCTCATCAGCCTCGCCTCCAGCGTCCTGGGTTGCTTTCATTTCGGCTGCCGCCACGCCATTTGCCCTTCTCTCTTCGAGGCTCCTACCGGCCTCATCGTGTCGAATAGCAATTCCATGCAAAGAACTCACAGCAAGGTAGGTAAGGAGGCCCCCAAAAATGAAAACGGCCAAGGGAATACTCAACCCGCCACGTGACCGCTCAAACTTCTCAAATGGATCGGTTGTCATCTGACGGCCCCAAGTATCAGGAAAGCTGGCTCGGCATAAAAAGAACGGAAAGCAATATTCACTATGTTAGGTGAAATTCTATGCACAGACCATCCTTTGCCACCTCAACCACGACTCTGCCAGTTCAACCACGACTCTGCCAGTTCAACCACGACTCTGCCAGTTCAACCACGACTCTGCCAGTTCAACCACGACTCTGCCAGTTCAACCACGACTCTGCCAGTTCAACCA
>Ga0315322_10001676_pt1 | contig 17200 bp, 19 predicted proteins | sample M110021515metaG_FD_203461 | JGI IMG/M metagenome (GOLD analysis project Ga0315322, IMG submission 203461) | Ammonia-oxidizing marine archaeal communities from Monterey Bay, California, United States - M1 100m 21515 | ecosystem: Environmental > Aquatic > Marine > Intertidal zone | place: USA...
CGGCCGGGCCGATTTGGAATTCCCATTGGCCTGGCATCACTTCAGCATTAGTGCCGGAAATCTTTAGACCGGCTTCTATACAAAGGGTCGTGTGTTCTTCAACAGCATCACGTCCATGTATTTTAAGTGCTCCTACTCCACAATAATAAGGGCCTTGTGGTGCAGGAAATCCATTAGGTGGGAATCCTGCTGGCCAGCCAGTCCCTGGGTCAATCATTGTGTATTCTTGCTCCAAGCCAAACCATGGATCCTGATCTCCGTACTTATCTTCAGCAGCTCTAGCTAAAGCTCGTGTATTTGTAGGGTGAGGTGTCTCTTGGTCCGTTAGGAAAGTTTCACACATGACAAGAATATTATTTCCGCCACGTATCGGATCCGGACACTGGAATACTGGTTGCAAAACCACATCAGAATTGTCACCTGTTGCTTGATTAGTCGATGACCCGTCATACCCCCAGATACCTGGTTGGTCGCCATCGGCTAGTATCTTTGTCTTGGATCTGATTTCTGCTGTTGGTTCCGTGCCATCAATCCAAAGATATTCAGCTCTATAAGTCACTTAATTCTCCATTCTTATTTAACAGGATTGAGATTATTCTCTGCATCCTATGCCAACACTATAAAAGCGTGGATTCCTTATTACTAGTTAACACGACTGTAGAGGGTGAGATGGTCAGAAATGTTAACAGCGTGTTAATTAAAGACTGATAAGGGGGGAATTCAGTTAATTTCGTTAAAAAGAATATATGGAAGCAACAAAAGAAGATTATGTACTCCGAACTGTAGAGGAACGAGGGGTGCGACTTATTCGCCTCTGGTTCACTGATGTTCTTGGGCAATTAAAGTCATTAGCTATTTCACCTGCTGAACTAGAAGCAGCATTTGAAGAAGGCTTACATTTCGATGGTTCTGCAATTGATGGATTTAGTCGCGTTCAAGAAAGCGATGTTCTTGCTATTCCTGATGCGAATAGTTTTGAACTGCTGCCCTGGGTTGATCCTTCCGAACCAACAGGAAGAATATTTTGCGATATCTATAACCTCGATGGAACCCCTTTCGCAGGAGACCCTCGACATGTTTTAAGACGTAATCTAAAACAAGCAGAAGAGAAAGGTTTTACTTTCTTTACAGCACCTGAGATTGAGTTTTTCTATTTTGAGGATGCTGAAGACCCTAAACCGCTTGATCACGCAGGGTACTTTGACTTAACAACCCTTGACTTGGGTAGTAGTCTTCGGAGACGTACTTTAGCGATGTCTGAAGCAATGGGTATCCCAGTTGAGTATTCATTTCATGAAGATAACGCTAGTCAGCACGAGATAGATCTGCGTTATACAGAGTCCTTTGGTATGGCTGACAATATTATGACGCTTCGCCTTATCGTTAGAAAAATAGCTTTGGATGCAGGTATACACGCAACTTTTATGCCTAAACCTCTTGATGCTGGACAAGGGTCAGGTATGCATACTCATATGTCTTTGTTCCAAGGGGACGTCAATGCTTTTCATGATCCGAATGATGAAATGGGTCTTTCTGCAATTGCTAGAAAGTTTATGGCAGGTATTCTTCATCACGCCCCAGAATTCACTGCGGTCACTAACCAGTTAGTGAACAGTTATAAAAGAATGATTGCTGGTTATGAATCACCTGTTTATGTCAGTTGGGCGAGAAATAATCGTTCCGCTCTTATACGAGTTCCTGTTCATAAAGCAGGAAAAGAGTCTTCTACTCGAATTGAATATAGAGCACTTGATTCTGCAGCAAACCCATATTTAGCTTATTCCGTTATTTTGGCAGCCGGTTTAAAAGGTATTGAAGAAAATTATGAGTTACCAGAAGAAGCAGATGATAATCTGTGGTCTTTAAGCCGCTCTGATGCAAAATCGGCTGGTCTTCGTCAACTTCCGCAAGATCTTAGGCAGGCACTTGACCTTATGGAAGAATCAGAATTAGTTCATGAAACACTTGGGGAACATATCTTTGAATGGTTCCTAAAGAATAAACAATCTGAATGGGAAGCATACCAAGGTCGGGTAACACCATTTGAAATCGAACGTTACCTTCCAGTCTGGTGAAAACTGTTTTTTCTCTATTGAGAGATAATCTGCATGCCCTTTGAAATTGCTCTTCGTAAATTCAAATTCTTTCTCCTAGGATGAAAGCAATGTCATCTCTTCTTGTTTTCCCAGACCCGCCACCTCCTGAACTTGCTCAAAGTTTGGATTTAGCTGGCTTCTCATGGAAATCAGTAGCCAATTCCTCAGTCGCCGAAGCATACGAAACTGACTATGAATGGAATGGTGCTGTGATTGTTGCTGATGAGGATCCGAACTCAGCATTCGCCTTAGCTCGTTCTCTTCGTAAACGATCAAATCCAATTCAAGGAATTCTTCTTTTACTTAACGCTACACAATTAGGTCAATTGGAACTCCGAGATGAGCTTTTCGATGATTTCATTCTGACTCCATTTCGCCATCAGGAACTTGAAGCACGTTTGAAGCATCTTTTCTGGTCACAAGGAATAGATAGTCGAGGTGAAGTCTTAACTCATGAGGATTTAGTTCTCAATATCGAAACATATCAAGCCACAATCAATGGTCGACCATTAGACCTAACATACATGGAATATGAATTGTTGAAATTTTTAGTTTCTCACCCTGGAAAGGTCTTTAGCAGAGAAACCTTACTTTCTCGCGTTTGGGGTTATGACTATTTCGGTGGCGCTCGCACTGTTGATGTTCATGTGCGTCGTCTCCGATCAAAGTTGGGTGAAGAGAACGCAGGCTTAATCCAAACAGTTCGATCTGTTGGATACAGTTTCGGACAATCCCGATGGGGTTCGTAAAAAAATTTACGTTTAAATTTTACGTTTAAATTAAGGAAGGAAATCCTTCTTACTTAATTCAAGTAATTCAGTTCCCTCATTTTCTGAGTCAACATCTTTTTGAATAGTCCTTCCAAGAAGTGCACTAAAAATAAGGCCTGTCATGATTATTGAGACGGGAACGAGAGCTACTAGCAAAATAATTATGATTATCGTTCCGATCATCTTTCCCTTGCTTTCATTATCTTAAGCTGATTCCTCATATTTTAGCCCACGCTTCAATTTCTACAACGGCACCTATTGGTAAAGCATTAACTGCTACTGCTGATCTGGCTGGGCGATGATTTCCGAATTCCTCAATATAGATCTGATTCATTTCTGCATAATCTTCAATATCTGTTAAGAAAACAGTGGTTTTGACGACATCATCTAGCGATAGATTCTGCGACTTTAATAATCCTTTGAGGTTAACGAAGAGTTGACGTAATTGAGGTACCAGTCCTCCGTCAACTAGTTTCCCGTCATCAATTCCGACTTGACCGGAAATAATGACCCAATCGTCTACTTTGAAGACTGGGGAGTATGGGCCTACGGGTTTTTCCATAATCTAAGAATACCCATATGAGTTTAGTAACTATGACACAGAGAGGTAGAAAGATTAGATTTCTAAGATGGCTATAAAAAATTCTCTGTTGGGGAATTCTTTCATTTCGCGACGAGTGTTTCTTCTTGGCGCTGGTAGTTCGGCTTTCACAATTGCTTGTTCTTCTTCAGCTATTGAATCTAGTCCGAAAGGTCCAATTAGTGAGATAAGTTATCTCCGTACAGGGTTTGCTGATGGTCTCGTAATGCCTTCTTCCCTTATCGTTGGCCCCCCTCAGCGAGCGCCGTTTTTTCTCTACGCATCAGATGGGATACCAATTGTTAACAATCTCCCAAATGAGCTCTCGGGTAATTTAGTTTTTCCTTCTGGAGATAGCACACCTGTTTTGTTGGAAAACCACGGGAGTGGTATTCCAACTCCCTACTTTCTTCTTGATTTTGTGACAAGTGAAGTTGGACTGCACAAACTTTCTGTTGAGTATGAAGGCGAGTTTCAATCATTGTCTTTTTTTGTTGTTGATAGATCTGAAGTGAATCTGGTTCAAATCGGAGATCCGATGAGAATTGCCGAAGTTCCTACATTTGAAAATGACCTCGGTTTCAATCCAGTTTGCACTCGTTTTGATCCTTGTCCGTTTCATAAAATCACATTAAAAAATGCCTTATCTAATGGTTCTCCTACTGTGTTGTTAATTTCTACTCCCGGATTTTGTCAATCAAGTATTTGTGGGCCTTCACTTGATCTTCTTATGACTGCTGTGAAGGGCAAAGAATCAATGATGAACATCATCCACGCTGAAGTTTATTCTGAACCAGAAAAAATCTCAGAAACAGACGATCTTCAAGAGTTGTTAGCTCCAGTGATTCGAGAGTACGGAATGGATTTTGAGCCAAGTTTGATTGTGGCTGACGAAAATGGAATTGTACTTTCTCGCCTTGATTACACCTTTGACCAGATTGAATTAGAGAACGCGTTGTCTCTTATTAACTAAAACTTTGTCCGCAGCCACAGGTTTTCTGAGCATTTGGATTATCAATGCTAAATCCTGACTGATCTAACCCATCTTTATAATCCAGTGTTGCACCTTGCAATAACATTGAACTGGACGGATCAACAACGACTCTAATAGATCCGAACTCCGCTGTTTCATCATCGTCAGCTATATCTGAATCAAAATACATTTCGTAACTAAATCCCGAGCAGCCTCCTGGTCGAACAGCTACACGAAGGGCAAGCCCATCTTCTCCCTCTTCTGTAACTAACTCATCTACTTTGCTTGTTGCGGATTCGGTAAGTGTTATCACTTCTTTACTCCTCTGTAATACCTATTCCTTATTTTACAGCAAAGACGGCTATAGAGGAAAGGGTTGTCCAGAATATTTTGTATGATTCTATTATGAACTCTTTAAGTTCAGCGACAGAAACGCATGATAAAGTCATGAATCAACTTCGTGGAGTAGTTGACCCTGAACTTGGTTCAGACATCGTTGATTTAGGAATGGTCAAAAATGTTGAGATTAAGGACGAAGGTCATTTACATCTAACGATTGCTTTAACTACTGCTGGTTGCCCTTTAAAGGCCCAAATACAGAAAGATGTTCGATCTCGAATCGAGAGCATTACTGAAATAACACGGGTCACAATTGATTGGACTGAACTCACAGATGAAGAACGTGCGAAAACAATGGACAAAGCGCGATACAACATCTCACAGGATGATGTAGCGACACAAATTTCTAAATCTACAAAATCAATCATGATTGCTTCCGGAAAAGGTGGCGTAGGGAAATCTTCTGTTACCGCTAATCTTGCAACAGGTTTAGCTATGAGAGGTTTAACGGTTGGAGTCCTTGACGCAGATATTTGGGGATTCTCTATCCCACAAATGTTAGGTGTTCAAGGTCGACTCGGCGGAAATGAAGAAACTAAAAGAATTGTCCCTTTAGAGAAAAAGATTGGTAATGGCATTTTAAAAATTGTGTCGATGGGGTTTCTTGTTGATGAAAATAAGTCATCTTTGAATTGGAGAGGTCTAATTCTCAATCGAGCCGTCCGCCATTTCTTAGAGGACGTTGAATGGGGAGAGTTAGATTATTTGGTAATTGATATGCCTCCGGGAACCGGTGATGTTCAAATGGGGCTCGCTAAAATGCTTCCTCGTTCAGACATGATCGTTGTAACGACTCCTTCTAGGACCGTGCAAACAGTTGCATCACGCGTTGCCAGCATGGCGCAGAGTTATTATCTCCGAATAGCTGGAGTTATTGAAAATATGTCATTCTTCATTAATGAAGAAGGGAAACAATACGAAATTTTTGGGTCGGGTGGAGGTATCCAACTCGCTCAAGAACTTGGTGTTCCGCTACTTGGTTCAATTCCGATCGACCCAGTTGTTAGTGAAGGGTCAGATAATGGGTCACCCGTTATCTTAAAAGAGGGACATGCGTCCGATGCTTTGAACGCGATCGTAGATGAAATCATTCTCTCTGCAGTTCCAAGAATCAATCCTCTTGATTGTACGGCGCACAACACTATAGAGACTTCTGTCTCCATTAATAATTAGCGTACTTTCCAACCAGCTTTTAGATGTTTAACAGATTTTTCATCAGCTAATTTTGCTAAGTGGACCTCTACTGACTTAGCTATCTCAACAACCTCTTCTGGATCAGTAATTTTAGAATAATTTACTGAAACTATTTCTTCAGGTGTTTTTGCTCCCTTGCGTAATGCGTCCAAAATCTCTAAATCAACTTTGTTAAAACTTTCAAGAGTGGATGCAATAGCTTCTTTAGGGTTTTCAATTACATGACCAAAAGCTGGGGCGAAGCGTTTCAAACGCATTTTCATAATTTTTTGAAAACTAGCATGGTATTTAAGTAGATCTGAATTTCCTTTAATCAAGGGAATGGATGTGTCGTCACTAATTAATTTTCCACAAATAAGTGCTCTTTCTTCTTCAAGTAAAAATGATTTGTGGTTAGGAACAGGGCCTTCCATATCATGTATCGTAATTCTAAATTCTGTACCGAGAACGGTGTCACCATCAATGGGGTCAAGCCTTTCAGCGCCCGTCCTTTCAACAAGTTCATTGATTGCTCCAGCATGAATAGCATCGTCGCAGGTGCTTGTTACCCACCGGATCCTATCCCCACCGCAACCGATGACAGAATCTAGGTGTGTACTATTTTCTGGGCCAGGATCAATTACAACAATTTCGTCAATCCCGATTAAATAGGTATTTGTTCCAAAAGATGTGAGTGGCCCAGGGTTTAGTGCCAAGATCCTTCGTACAAGGGGACTCAATGCGCGAGCAACCCCTGGCACGATTGGTTCCGGCCCTGTCTCTTGCTCTTCTTCTTCCATAATTAAACCTTTAGTGGCCTTTCTTCAATCGTTTTCGGTCATTGGTGGTGTGTCACCAAAATCATGATTTGCTTGGAGGTCAATGATTTCAGATTTTCTATTTCTGAAATTAATAAATGAATTATCTCCGAAGCTAGTTCCCTGCCTCCCTGACCTAGAAGAAGCATTCGTAACTTTCTTAAGTATCAGAATTCGGAATACGGGTCTGGTGACGGGAAACAAAAGAAGTAAACCAAAGGCATCAGTAAGGAAACCCGGTGTCAGCATGAGAGCGCCAGCGAGAAGGATCAGTCCTCCATCAACTAGTTCTTTGCTGGGCATTTCACCTTTCGTAAGTTGTATTCTAATTTTTTTGAGAACGCCCAGGCCTTCAGCTTTTACAAGCCAAGCTCCTATCAAACTCACCAAAATAAGAAGAATGATTGAGTTAAATACACCTGTTGTTTGGGCGACCTGAATAATGATGTACAACTCGGCAATTGGAATAATAATGAAGAGAAGCAATAGTAAAAACATCTATTTCAGTCTATGAGCGGTTTCGATGGGTTTGACCTTCAAGAGCCCGGGATCACAATTTTTTGATAATCCTTAAAAACTTTTATGAAAAAACATGCGTATCGGTTCTAGAGTCAATATATGGATTCTTATCCGCCTTCTGTAAATGAACTAGCCGAATCGCTTTCAGGTTCCGGTCTTCCCCACCCCGTTCTTGTTAAAGAAATCCGGAAAGCAATTAATGAAGGGGATTGGGAGAATCTGGAAACACGAATTCAACGTATAAAAACTATGTCCTTACAAACAGTTATTAATGCAACGGGTGTCCTATTGCACACAAATTTAGGTCGTGCTCCTTGGCCTTACTCTTCGGCTGGGCAAGCAATCAATCTTGAACTTGATTTAAATAGTGGTGTAAGAGGTTCACGACAGGACCATGTTGGAAGTTTATTCGCAACTTTATGCGACGCAGAAGCAGCAATGATTGTGAATAATTGCTCGTCAGCTGTACTTCTCGTTCTTTCAGCTCTCGCTTCAGAAAAAGGAGTAGCTATTTCCCGAAGTGAGATGGTTGAGATTGGAGGAAATTTTCGCGTACCGGATGTCCTTGAGCTAAGTGGTGCTTATCTTGTCGAAGTCGGAACAACAAATAGAACTCGGCGTGAGGATTATGAGCGTGCAATTTTAGCTAATCGTGATGTCGGAATGGTAATGAAAATCCACCAATCAAATTATAAAATAGTTGGCTTCACTGAATCAGTAGAAATCGATGAGCTGTCTGACATGGGCGTACCCTTAGTTGCCGACATTGGTTCAGGCCTTCTTGATGAGAGTTGTTCTTGGCTAGAGATGGCACCACCTGTATGGATTGCCGGAGAGCCTGCAGCGAAACAAGCTCTTGCAAGTGGAGCGGATCTAGTTACATTTTCAGGGGATAAATTATTAGGTGGCCCTCAAGCGGGAATTATCGCAGGGGATGCTGAACTCATCGCAAAATGTATGAAACATCCATTAGCTCGGGCTGTACGCCCAGGGGGTTTAATTCTTTCTTCTTTGCAAGAACTGGCTCTAAATTATTTGAATCGGGATTGGGAAGCGATTCCTTTTTGGAAGATGGCAATGACTTCTATTGATGAACTTGAAGATAGAGTCAAAAAAATCGGTTGTGGTGACCCTGTTTCTTTAGAGTCTGTTCCTGGAGGTGGGACGCTTCCTGGGGTTGCTATCCCATCTGTTGGTATACAGATTAATGAAGACATATCACATGATTTACGATTAGGGGCAGGTGGAAGTCCTCCCATAATTGCTCGTGTGGAGGAAGGGAGTACTTTCCTTGATCTTCGCACCGTTGATCCACGCTGTGATGAGCATGTAGCGAGTGCGCTTCATGAACTTATCTAACGTTGTGCGAAACCATATAGTTTGTACTGCGGGCCACGTTGACCATGGAAAGTCATCTCTTGTTCAAGCATTAACTGGCGTAGACCCTGATCGTTGGGAAGAAGAGAAACGCCGAGGTCTCACTATTGATCTTGGGTTTGCAAAAACATCTTTTTCTGATGGAAGTAGTGTTTCTTTCATTGATGTTCCTGGACATGAACGGTTTTTAAAAAACATGCTTTCAGGTGTTGGATCTGTTGATGTTTGCCTATTTGTCGTTGCTGCTACCGAAGGATGGAAACCCCAATCGGAAGAACATCTTCGTATCCTCCAGCTACTAGGTGTTAAACGTGGAATTGTTGCTTTAACGAAAGTTTCTATCGCTGAACCTGATTTATGTGAAATAGCGATACTTGAATTGCAGGAAATATTTGAAGGAACATTTTTGGAGGAAGCTCCGATCGTCCAAGTAGATAGTATTTCCGGAGAAGGAATTACAAAATTATCTAATGAACTTGAATCGCTGCTTTCGGTAACTCCAGTAGCAGAAGATTGGCGAAGGCCGCGTTTATGGATTGATCGAGCTTTCTCGGTAAAGGGATCTGGAACAATCGCTACAGGAACTTTGACTGGAGGAACTATTGCAGTTGATGATGAGGTCTTTATCAGCCCGAGAAATTATCAGACACGGGTAAGGGCTCTCCATACACACAACGTGGATGTGTCTATTGCATATCCAGGGTGTCGAGTCGCCGTTAACCTAAGCGGAATTGAACACCAGTCTCTATCAAGAGGTTATGTGATAACAAAACCTGATCAATGGTTTCTGACTTCAGTCATTGATGCAGATTTACAGGTGTTGCCAAACGTTAGTAATGAAATTTCTCGACGTGGTGCGTACGTGGTTTACATTGGAACTAGTGAGCATTACGCGAAAATCAGAGTTTTGGGATCAAAACCCATTGCTCCTGGAGAGATTGGGAATATCAGAATTTTCTTAAATGAAAAAATCCCTCTTATGCTCGGCGATAGGTTCATTCTTCGTGAAAGTGGAAGAAACCAAACTGTTGGTGGGGGGCAAGTTCTTGATCCTGAACCAGTATTAAAAGCTTCTAAGGCGAGTCCAGATAATTCGATTGAACGGATTATCAGAGAAAGAGGCTGGGTAACAACATCGCATTTGGAAGCATTAACTGGAGTTAAGAGAGAAGATACTGTTCCAGATTGGATAGTTCACCCTCCTCTCTTGCAGGAAACTATGCAAACACTTCAAAATCAAATTAACAATGCCGGACCATTGGGAATAGAGATCTCAGGGCTAAATGAGCATCAACGGGCTGTGATAGGCCTGCTTGAAGGAGTGGTCCTTGAGGGAAATTTTATTCGAAAAGAAGGTTCTACGAATTTAAACAACCATCCCTTTCTAGATGAATTAAGGAGTTCTCTCTTCAAACCTCCTGAACCGGAATCTATTGACCGAAAAGAATTAAGAGAACTCGTTAGGAAAGGGTATGTTATTGAAAAAAGTGGCATCTTTTTTTCTGAGTTTGCAATCTCGGAAGCAACTCGAATTATCTCTTCTCTTTTGAATGAAAACCCAGAAGGCGTGACTGTGGCTGAAATCCGAATCGCTTTGAACACAACTAGAAAATATGTCTTACCTATTTTGAATCACTTAGATGAAATTGGCGTTACTCTTCGTAGAGATAATGTTCGGATTGCCGGGAAACGGCTTAAATAAAAACAAGTGACATGCATTGAAGTAGGCAAGTAAGTTTGTAATCTGAACATCACAATAGAGTTACAAGGAGAGTTTCATGGAGAATGGGCCAACACCTCACTTGGAAGGTGTCCGCGGTGATTATGCCCCAACAGTTCTAGTCCCTGGAGACCCGAAGAGGGCTAAATTTATTGCGGATAACTATTTAGAAGATGTTAAGCAAGTTAATTCTGTTCGTGGCGCTGATGGATTTACTGGATCGTTCGAAGGGGTCCCTATTTCTGTTCAGGCTGTAGGCATGGGCATCCCATCCGCTCTTATTTATTACACAGAATTAATCAGATTCTATGGTGTTCAAAGGTTGATCCGAGTTGGAAGTTGTGGTGGCTTAAATGAATCAGTACGGCTTGGTGATTTGATCTGCGCTTCATCTGCTGGAACGGATTCTGCTGCAATCGCTACGTTGAATAGCGGTCTTTCTCTCCCATCCGTTGCGAATTGGGATCTTTTGGATTGCGCTTCAAAAGTTGCTTCTGATTCTGAAATTCCTATGACCGTTGGGCCTGTTTTTACATCTGATTTGTTTTATGGTCCTGATAAAAATCTTTTTGAGAATTTGCAGAGTTTGGGAATTCTTGGTGTGGAAATGGAAATTGCTGGTCTCTACACCATTGCAGCGGTAGAAGGAATTGAAGCGCTTGCTCTTGTTACAGTCAGCGATGATATTATCCGGCAAGAAGTAATGACTTCAGCAGAACGTGAAAATACGTTTGATTCAATGATCCAAGTGGCGTTAGCTGTAGCAAAAATGTGATCACAAAATTGAAGAATATTCAACTGTCTTTACCGGCAACAGATCTTTTCTTTCAATTTCATTAAGGCCACCCCATATTCCGTGTTGTTCACCGATTCGTAGCGCGTAATCTAAACATGCGGTTCTCACTGAACACGTTTGGCAAATTAATTTCGCCCGACGCTCTCTTTCTCTCTTATCGCTTTTCCTTTCAAAGTGAGAAGGAGGGAAAAATACGTTAATTTGTGGTCCGCGGCAAGCTGCTCGCATCTGCCATCCTTGATCATCTAAAACCGCACTCATGATCCCCCTTACAAAGGGAACCTAGTCACCGTTCTTTCTACGAGCAAGAAAAATTCATGAATTTACGCAATAAAATAAGAAAAACCCTTATTTCTATCATTTCATTAAGTGATTTTTAGGGAATATCTAAAGTCGTGTTCGATTAATCTCTGTCGTAGCGAATCTTCCTCTGATCATGATTGGCATTCCTCGAGCCATTAAGACCAGGATTCCAGCAATGCCGACACTCATAGGGATCCATGACATTTCGACGTTGGGTTCTGGGTAAAGAAACAATGTTCCTAAGGTAAAACTAATTTGACCGATCAATGTCCATATTCTTGGAACAACTGTTTGGATATCAATGGCGAATGCAAGCATTGAAAAGATTACGAGTATTAAAGCCCATAGCCTAAAAGGAAGAACCGTTAACCCATATGCACTCAACGCGAAGGAAATTGCTCCTATTACACCAGCTATACCTATACCGATTGAAAAAAATTCAAAAAGGAGAAGAGCTAATCCTGAGATAAGCAAAAGGTATGTTACTGGTGGGCTAGCAACAGTGTGCATTAGTTGGTCAATCAAATTAAGGCGGTTGATTCTTGTTTTCGTCAAAGGGGATAGTCTTGGGCCACTTTCCGTTTCCACTATTTCGGAAATAAAGCTTTCACGATTCACCAAGAAATCACCTAAAGTAGGGTTTGCGCATCGTGCTAACTGTTCTTTCTCACTTAGTACTTTTCCAAGTTCGTCTATAGCAACCTTCTGACAATCAACAAGGTTTGACTCTATTGCCTGGTCCCATGACAAGACCGTGTTTTTGAGAAGAGTATTTTTTTGTTCCCATGCCTGTCCGTATTTCCCTGATTGAAGTATTTGTTTTCCTGTTTTACCGATGGTAGATCCAATTGAAACACCTAGAGAGTCAGCTACAAGGACAAGTTGGGCGACTTTACCCTGAGCGGTAGATCCTGATGGTCCAACCCATACCTCTATCGGGATAGCTGAGGATTGAATAAGGTTCGCGATTTCCATCAATTTGTTATCCGATATTACGGCCTGTTTAGAATTCACTTGAAGAATTAATGCATTCGCGTTATTTCTTTCAGCGTCATAAATCGCATTATCTAAAGCATCAGCAAGTACGTCATCCAAAAGTCCACTGACTTCAAAAACTTCTACGTAGCCGGGGCCTTGGCTTCCTTGATTATCTTGGCTATGTGCCATTGAGCTAGTGAGTAGCAGGAAGATTAAAACAATAATCCCTGCAATTGGTAGCTTTGTGGGCAGTGCGGAATACGCGTTCTTGGGGGCTTTAATTCGCATACAGTGTTTATTGTTCTTCGTTCTTACCTAATGCAGCGAGGGCTTCAGAAGTTGACTCTGTTACAGTCACTATTTGATCAAACCCAGTTGTTTTTAAAAGCTCCAGTAAGGATTCTCTTCCACAGGCGACAACGATCTCTCCATTATTTTCTCCGGCTTTTCTAATGCTTCCTATTAACGCTCCTAAACCAGCTGAATCCATAAATGGAACTTCGCTAAGGTCAACAAGAAGTTTTGAAACAGTAGCCAAAGAACTTAAAGCTTGACGAAAATCATCAACGGTATAGGCATCAATCTCACCTATAGGACGGCAGATAGAAAATTCATTATCTCCTTCAATACGAACGTCTAACACCTATACCTCCCAGATTCTATTCTCAACAAACAAAATATCCTTGCGCGGATCCTACAGCCTCAAAGCTTAATTTTCACAAAATCTGACGTATATATTTCTTTCTTTTTTCTTTACTTTTAATAAATAGAGATACCGTTCATTGGCGAGTAGAGTTTCTCTATGGCAATGGTCCTTCTTGCAACAGATTCTGATGAGGTAGCAGAAGAAACATTTGCTGCGTTAGTAAATTCGGAAATAACGGTGAGTCGGGTGCAACGAGGTGAAGATGTTCGTGGAGTTGCCCTTGAACTTGAACCAGATCTAGTGATTCTTGATCTTCAAATTGGAAATATGGGCGGGGTCGCAACGAGTTTAGATTTACGACATGAAATATCTGCTGGACGTTTAAAACCTATGAAAATTATGATGCTGCTAGATCGGCATGCTGACCTTTGGATTGCATCTGAAGCGAAAGTAGACGACGAATTAGTTAAGCCACTGAATGCTCTTCAGCTTCGCAAGAAAGCAGAATCTCTTCTTTAATTGGTTGTGTTGTCGGGTAGGCGGGATTTGAACCCACGACCTCCTCGTCCCGAACGAGGCGCGCTACCAACCTGCGCCACTACCCGTATTCAGGCCGATCGTATCGGCAAGAATGTAGAACGTTACGTCTCTAGAAGTTAATATGCTCAAAATACCCGAGGTCGGGTGCTGGAAAGCCTAGTGTTCTAATATCTACCAATAACGAATGGCCTTCTATGGAGATTTCAGAATTTCAGAAACATATTGAAAATGTGTATGGGGAGGATGACCGAGAACGTGGTATTGCCGCGTCTGTGGCTTGGCTTGCAGAAGAAGTTGGAGAGTTGGCACAAGCAATACGCAAAGGAACGCAGCAACAACGAATCCATGAGTTTGGAGACGTTATAGCTTGGACATTCTCTCTAGCGAATCAGGTCGGGGTTGATTTAGAGGAAGCTTTGGAAAGATACATTACCGATCCGCCATAACTAAAAATAAGTTCTTTATAAGTCTATGAGTTAAGGGCTTCAGCTATTTGCACTGCGTTTAGAGCTGCGCCTTTACGAAGGTTATCCCCTGAGAGAAATAGGCTTATACCATTTGCCAAGACCGTATCGGGTCTGATCCTTCCTACATATGTTGGGTCAACACCAGCGGATTTAAGCGGAGTTGGTACATCATCAAGGATCACAGATGGAATTTCTTTAAGGATCGTTCGAACTTTGCTAGCGCTGATTGGTGATGAGAAACTAGCTGATACCGCTAAGGAATGCCCTGTGTATACAGGGACTCGAACACATGTTGCGGAAACTGCTAAATCAGGGATTTCAAGAATTTTTCGACTTTCATCTCGTAGTTTACGTTCTTCATTTGTTTCTTCAAGTTCATCATCTATAAGCGCCCCACAAAAGGGAATAACGTTGAAAGCTATTGGTTCAGTGAAACTATTCCCATTGGAGAATGCTACCGCTGACCCATTATGGGTGAGATCGATAGCAGAACTACCTGCTTCATTTATCTGGTTTGCGAGTTCTTCAACCCCAGATAAGCCCGCACCAGACGTCGCTTGATACGTTGAGATGATTAATTTCTCTAAGCCTGCTTCCGTGTGAAGTGGTTTAAGGACAGGCATTGCTACCATTGTCGTGCAATTTGGGTTCGCGACGATTCCTTTTGGTATTTCTTCTAATGCATGTGAATTTACTTCTGGTACGACGAGGGGAACGTCATCGTCCATTCTCCATGCTGATGAATTATCAATAACGATTGCTCCAGCGGATGCAACAGTAGGAGCTAATTCTTTAGATAATCCTCCTCCTGCAGAGAATAGGACGATATCTAAACCATCCCAATTAGCTGTAGTTGCATTCTCTACAACAATGTCGTCGCCTTGAAATCCAATTTTTTTACCTGCGCTTCTTTCAGATGCGAAAAATCTTATTGAATCAATGGGGAATTCTCGTTCAATAAGAATTCCCCTCATTACTGAACCAACTTGGCCGGTAGCTCCAACTATTCCTACATGCATACCTTGAGAGTAGTCATAAGAAGGCATGAATGTGGGGTATTAATCGTCTAGAAATAGTTCCTCTAATTTTTAAGCAAAAAGTCACTCATTGTTTCTAGAGCATCGGTGATGAGTGGCTGAATATCGAAGCCGTCAAAGTTAATTTGTATTTTCTCATTTTCTTGCAAATGTCTTTGGCTAATCTGTTCGTGTTCAGAATTATTTTCTACTTGTTGAGGAAATGATAGGAAATTAATTACATCTTGATTGGAAATTATCTGTGTAGATTTTTTTGAATCAGCCATTCTCACGAATCGTCCTGGCAGGTTATCACGAAGGGTTCGGATCGTTGCCTTTTTTTCTGACTCTGTAGATGATTGATCTTTCTTTAGGTTTCTCCCCCGTTCTTGCTTTTTGTTATCTATATCTCGCCATTTAAGTAAGACATTTTGGTCTTCATCTATTTCTTTAACGAGTTGCAAAAATGCTGCTATTTCGTGCCGGCATGGATTTGCCCATTCAGGGCAGACATGGTGAATCTGTATTTCTCCTACTTTTGGTACTGCACTTTCAATTTCGCCTGAATGAACTGCACGTCGGACATTCTCTGATGGTGGTGAAACATGAATGTCCACATCAAATGCTCGTTCGCGACCGTCGTGGACTTCAAATGAAGCTTTTCCTGATTCAACAAAGAAATCTTTTACCGCTCCCTTTCTTTGAATTGCTACACCTGGCCCTAATGGGTCTTTGTAGTCCGTGTACGCAGATAGAAGTTGCATCATTGCTTCGCCTACAGGGGAGGTTGGTCGAATCATTCTTGCACTGCCTTATCCATATTTAAGGAGAGCATTTCGCGAAGTTCGTCTGTATCCATGTTTGTAAACCAATCATCTCCAGTTCCGACACTTTGTGAAGCTAATTCTCGTTTTTGAACTAATAACGTATTTATGCTCTCCTCTAGTGTTCCTCGGCAAACAAGCTTATGGACAAATACAGTCCGTTGCTGTCCAATTCGCCAAGCACGGTCAGTAGCTTGATCTTCAACTGCTGGGTTCCACCATCTATCGAAATGAATAACCCTATTAGCGGCGGTAAGGTTAAGCCCTGTACCTCCTGCTTTTAATGAGATAAGGAGAACTGGTGGACCATCTTCTAATTGGAATTGATCAATCATCTTTTGCCTTCGACCTCTAGTAACCCCTCCGTGTAGGAAGTCTGGTTTCTTCCCAATCAGGTCACTGAGATGATCAGATAATAAATCACCCATTACCCGATATTGGGTAAATATCAGTACACGCTGATTCGTCTCGATGATTTCTTGAACAAGTTCATCTAGTCTGTCTACTTTCCCTGAACGTTCTTTAAGATTATTCCCATCATTAAGGAAGTGTGCTGGGTGATTGCAAATTTGTTTGAGTTTGGTCAACGTTGCAAGAATGAGTCCTTTTCTTTTCATTCCTTCAGTTTGGTCTGCTTGTGAAAGAAATTCGTTAAGCACTGCCTTATATAGGCCGGCTTGCTCATGGGTGAGTTTTGACCAAACGATCTGCTCTATTTTTTCAGGTAAATCAGGAACAAGTGATTTATCGTCCTTGGTTCGTCTAAGGATGAATGGATCAGTCAATCGGCGCATCCCCTTTAGCGCATCAGTATCTTTTCTCTGTTCAATTGGTGTTGCAAATTTTTCTTTGAACCAAGTGATTCCTCCGAGCATTCCAGGGTTTATCGCATCGAGAATTGCCCATAATTCGGCAAGTCGATTCTCAACAGGTGTTCCTGTCAAGGCAATTTTTTGGTTCGCATTAAGTCGACGAAATGCTTCAGCAGCATGCGTATTATGATTTTTGATGAATTGAGCTTCATCACATACAACTAAATCCCACTGAATCTGCGCTAGATATTCAATGTCACGTGTTGTTGTTCCGTATGTGCTTATAACGATATCCATTGAGGTAGATCGCTTAATTAGTTCATCGCCACTTGGCCTAGTAGGGCCATGTGCGACTAGAACTTTCAGGTTCGGTGTGAAAAATTGTGCTTCTGC
>Ga0315322_10001683_pt1 | contig 17150 bp, 17 predicted proteins | sample M110021515metaG_FD_203461 | JGI IMG/M metagenome (GOLD analysis project Ga0315322, IMG submission 203461) | Ammonia-oxidizing marine archaeal communities from Monterey Bay, California, United States - M1 100m 21515 | ecosystem: Environmental > Aquatic > Marine > Intertidal zone | place: USA...
GTTCCCAGCCTAGGTCATCCCCGTTTTTCCAGCGCGTCTATGATGATGGTGTAGTAGCGGTCACCGAATTCCATGGCCTCGGCTTTGTTCAGCAGGTCCATGGTCGTCTCGGCACCGGTCATCACCACGCCGCAAGATTCCGCTAATTCAAGAGCGTAGCCCAGGTCCTTCTTGATGTATTTGACCGGGAATGTCTTGGCCGGGTGCGTGCCGGGCAACATGCTGTTGAGGCCATGATTGCGGAGAACGAAGCTATCGGCGGAGCCGGTCGTCAGTGTTTCAAAGAGGACTTTGTCATCAACCGCACCTGATTCTTGTGCGACTTTCAGCGCTTCAGCGATCGCTCGTACAGTCTGCACGACGATCATGTTGTTCATCAGCTTGACTGCCTGCCCTGCGCCCGGCCCACCACAAAGGATGATGTCGACACCCATAGTCTCGATATAAGGCTTGACCGTATCGAAGCTGGCCTGATCGCCGCCGACCATAAAGTTCAATGTCCCGTTCTCCGCGGCTTTCGTGCCACGAGATACCGGTGCATCCAGGAAAAATACGCCCTTGGCCGTTGCCGCCTCAGCAATCTCTTGGGCGAGAGCCACAGGGCAAGTCGAGCAATCCACAATGATTTGGCCAGGCTTTGCGTTCTCTAGCAGTCCGCCCTCACCTAGCACGACTGCCCGCACTTGTGGCTCGCCGGGCAGTGAGAGGAATACCATGTCCGTCAGGGCCATAACGTCGGCAAGGCTATTAGCACTTTCAACGCCATGCTCAGACAAGCGCTGCAGAGGTTCCTTACTCTGGTCAAACGCAAGTACCGGCTTGCCGGCTTTGATGGCCATATTCCGACACATCTTTTCGCCCATAACGCCGACGCCGACGAATCCGAGCATATTTGGTTCAGTCATTATTCTGTGTCCTTAGGCGTTTAGCGTGCGGGCGTGTTCGGCAGCATATTGGCCAGCGCGACGACCAAAAACGGAGCCTGACATTAGGCCGGTTCCGCCTGGGTAGTTTTCATAAAACAGACCACCGACCAACTCACCCGCGGCGTACAATCCGGGAATTGGGCGGTCGGCTTTGTCCTGCACGGTGTTCTTCTCGTCGATTTTAAGGCCTCCGAATGTGAACGTAACGCCCGTCGTCGTGACCCAGGCCTCATAGGGCGGCTCAGTAATCGGTAGCGCCCAGTTAGATTTGGCAGGCGAAATACCCTTCGTACCAATGCCGTCTAGGATGGCTGGATTGTACTGCGCATCGATGGTCGCTTGATCAGGGCAAGCCGCGTTATAGGCCTCAATTGTCTCCTTGAGTTTGTCGGCTGGAATATCCAGGCCTTCCGCCAGTTCCTCAATTGTATTGCCAACAACGCGGGTGATCTCTTTGATGCGATATTCATCCCGCAATTGGCCCACAGTCTTCTGGTCAAATATCTGAACAGCCGTGTAATGCGGTTGGCCCATAATCGCCTTGCCGAAGCGGACATATGTGAGGTTCCGATAATCCTCGCCCTCATCGACAAACCGCTCACCGTGCATATTGACCATAATACCAAGCGGATATGAGTGCTTCTGGAAATTATCCAGCACCCAACGGTCACCAAACGGTGGTGCGGAAATATCCCAACCAACGGAATGGCAGCCGGACCAGTTGCCATAGGGCACCGCACCAATATCAAGCGCCATCTGAATGCCATCACCGGTGTTGTGCCGTGTGCCGCGCACCCGCGCCAAATCCCAACCTTGGCCTAGGTAACGCACGCGCATTTCAGGGTTGGATTCGAACCCACCGCAGGCCAGAATCACAGACTTGCAGTCGATATCCTCATATCCGCCAGATGCGCGCACCTGTAGGCCGGTGATCCGATAGTCGTCCTGCTGATAAAGCTTGGTGGCACCGGTGCCATATCGAATTTCGATGCCAAGGTCAGTGCAGCGCTTCATCAAAAACTCTACCAGGCCAGCGCCGCCGCCGACTGCCTCAACGTTCACGCCGCCGTAGAAATGCTGCTTGCCGTCCACCAGGAAGGATTGACGGCCATACATTGGAATGAAGCGCACGCCATTCTCACGCAGCCAAGCCATTGCAGGGCGGGACCCGTCAATCAGCGTCCAAGCTAGGTCTTCATTGGACTGGCCGCGTGTCACCTTCATTAGCGTTTCATAGAAGAATTGCCGGTCATGGGTCGGCAGGACCATTTTGTCCGCCTCGTCATCAGACATATCGACCAACACATCCTCACGGACATCATCCAAGCCGTTGTGCATGAAACGGAAGCCGCCAGCGGTGAAATAAGAATTACCGCCCTTCTCGTCCTCAGGCGCTTTTTCCAGCACCAGTACCCGTGCACCATTCTCATGTGCTGAAATTGCGGCGCAGAGCGCTGCATTGCCCGCACCAACTACAACAACGTCATAGGCCGCTTCGCCCATCGTCATACTCCAAATCTTGAGATTACTTGTTCAGGTGAAAGGCTAGCCCGACCGCAAGCAGGCACACAAGCGCGGATACGGCCAATAACCGTCATTCAAACATGGTTCACGCGCTATTAACCGAGTGGGGTTCAGGGTGTAGGTGAATTCTGTAATTTCACGGAAAGCTTTATTAATGTTGCAAACAACCGCTAATGCTCAGCCTAGTGCTACCGCCCAGCCGCAAGCCGCTACCCCAGGCATCTCCACAATTCCCTATTTCGGGGGCGCTGCAAAATATGTAACGCCGAATAAGCTCACCGAATGGCGCGTACAGACGTTTCATTCGAAGGAACGGGATACGCTCGCATGGATCGAGACATTTGCGGCAGATGATATGCTGGTCGATATCGGTGCTAATGTCGGCATGTATTCGATCTGGGCAGCTGCCACGCGCAGTATTCGCGTGATCTCCTTTGAGCCCGAATCACAGAATTACGCGCTGTTGAATCAGAATATCTTCATCAACGGCCTGTCTGAACAGATTTCAGCCTATTGCATGGCCATTGCGGAGAAAACGGGCTTCGACAAATTCTACCTTGGTCGTTTTGAAGCTGGCGGCTCTTGTCATGCGTTCGGCGAAGCCGTTGATCCAAACCTTGCGCCAATGAAAGTCCAGTTCAGCCAGGGCTGTTTCGCAGCATCACTGGACGAATTGATTGAGGTAGGCGTCAGCCCCCACCCACACATATCAAGATTGATGTGGACGGCCTGGAGCATGCCGTTGTCGCCGGAATGGTGGGCACGCTGCATCATCCAGCGCTTAAATCCGTGTTGGTGGAAATCAATGGAAATTTGGCGGAACACCAAGCAATTTTGACACATATGGCCGAAATCGGTTTCCACGTAGACGACCGTCAGCGCGCAGCATCATTGCAGACAGAGGGCTTCTTCAAAGGTGCCGGCAATGTGAGTTTTTGGCGTGATGCAGAGGATGCAGAGCGTCTGGGCGCAATTCTGGCTGGCGAGGAACCTGCTGCCCCCGTGCAAATCCGCTCTGCTGGCCCAAAGGTTGCTGGTCTTTCAGCCGCTGAAGCATTCGAAGCCTTAAGCGCGAATATTGCCGAAGCACCGGTAGCACTGGACCCAACGCCGCATTGGTATGCCAATGAAGTCTTTCCGGCAGACTTCTACGCTGAACTCATGGCGCGCATGCCGGAACCATCCAAGTTCACATCGATCACCGACATGGGCTGGGTGCAAGGCGATGCTGGTACTGAGAGCGAACGCGGTGTCCTGGAATTCTCAACAGGACCACTTGGTCGCCTGGATCCAGAACTCGCTGCGTTCTGGCATGATGTTGGCCAGCAATTCCGCAGTGAGCAATTCGCCCTCACCATGTTGCGGAAATTCCTACCGCAGATCGCCGAACGCTTTGGCGACGATGTTGGGACAATGCGGTTCTCAGCCACGCCAATGCTTCTATCTGATAATGGCAGATATGCGCTTGGGCCACATACAGACCGCGTGGAACGTGTTCTGGCCGCCCTGTTCTACATGCCGCACTCAGCATCGAACCCAGAGCTTGGTACATCGCTCTACCTACCAAAAGACCCGAACTTTACTTGCCCGGGCGATCCCCACCATAGCTTTGACAAGTTCCAGCGCGTAGCAACAATGCCCTATGCGCCGAACACTGCATTCTGCTTCTTCAAGACAGACACATCCTTCCATGGCGTTGGACCCGTTCCAGGCAATGGCCAGCAACGACGTTTGTTCAGCTACATCCTTGAAACGGCGAAGTGAGCGCTAGTCGCCAGAGGGATATAATTCGGCCAGAAGCTCAGACGTGTGTTCGCCCAGATCAGGCGGCGGCATACGCACGCCACAAGGTGCTGCAGCAAACTTGATAGGGAATCCAAGCACCTCCATATCGCCGTGTTTTGGGTGTGTGACGGTCATCTGCATGTTCTGGCTTTGCACCTGGGGATCATTGAAGACACGAGCGACATCATAGATATGGCTGCACGGGATACCCGCGGCATTCAAATGCTCTACCCAGGAATTCGCGTCAGCCGTCGCCAAGCGTTCAAGCACGGCAGCGTTCAAACGTTCCCGGTTCTCCACCCGCAAATGATTGGAGGCAAAATCTGGATCGTCCTTGAGCGACGATAAATCCAGCGCATCCATAAGTCGGCCAAAGAATACATCGTCATTGGGCGCTACCGCTATTGGCCGGTCTGCAGTCTCAAACAAGCCATATGGCGCGGCGATGGGATGATCATTGCCAGACCTCGGAGTAATCCTACCCGTCGCGAAGTAGTTGGAGGCCAGATAGGCCAAGAGGCTGATCATTGAATTTGTCAGACTGACATCAACATGCTCAGGGCCACCAAATCGCTCACGACGGAGCAATGCTGCGGTGATGCCAAGTGCCCCATAGATGCCCGTCACCAAGTCGCTGATCGGCAACCCACTGCGCAGCGGAGGGTCATCTTCCTGCCCATTGGAACTCATAAAACCACTTACGGCTTGGGCAATGAAATCAAACGCTGGGCGGTCACGATAAGGCCCATCAGGGCCAAATCCGCTAACGCTGCACGTGATGAGGCCCGGCTTTAATTCCTGCAGTCGCTCTGGCCCAAAGCCAAGCCTTTCCAAAACGCCGGGCCTAAAGTTCTCAACCAACGCGTCGGCAGAGGCTATCAATGCCTCAAGCGCCGTTTTGCCTTCAGCTGTTTTCAAATCCAGCACAATGGAGCGCTTATTGCGGTTGAAATTGGCGAAGTACCAACTGAAGCCATTTTTCCCATCGCCTTGCCGGCGCACCGTGTCCCCGACAGGCGCTTCAACCTTGATCACATCTGCCCCCAGATCTCCCAAAATCTGTGTGCAGAATGGGCCGGAAAGTACGCGGGTCAGATCGACAACACGATATCCGGATAGCGGCTGCGTAGAATTCTGGTCTGACATACTAGCCTTCAACGTTTGTACGGAACGTCCAGAAGCGCTACACAAATGCCACGCATTGAGCAATGAGGACACGCGCTATGGATAGCATTGAGATCGTTGAAGTCGGCCCACGGGATGGCTTACAGAACATCGCAACGACCGTGCCGACGGACATCAAAATCCAACTCATTCATGCCTTAGCCGACTCAGGCTGTAAGCGCATGGAAATCGGGTCTTTCGTCAGTCCAAAAGCTATCCCGCAAATGGCAGATATGGACGAAGTCGTCCGTGGCCTCCGCCCTATGCCGGGTGTGATGGGCATGGCGTTAGTGCCAAACTCAAAGGGAGCGAGACGGGCAATTGATGCAGGCGTGATGGACCTGGAAATGGTGATCTCCATGTCCACGTCCCACAATGAAAGTAACGTGGGCAGGCCAACCGAAGAGTCCATTACGGACCTGGAATATCTACTGCAAGACGTTGACCCTGATAACAAATTATTCCTGCGCATTGGCTTGGCGACCTCATTCCACTGCCCGTTCGAAGGGCTGACGGATGATGCTGTTGTGCTGCGGAAGATTGAACGCATGCTGAAATTCCGTCCAAACCTGGAATTCGCCCTCAGCGATACAACGGGTCTTGCCTCACCTGACCGGGTGAAATCATTAGCGACGCAAGCGTTGGCGCAGTTTGGCGACGATGCGAACTTCATCTTCCATGGACACGACACAGCAGGCTTTGGCCTAGCCAATGTCCTGGCTTGCATAGACTCAGGCATTCGGAGCTTTGATGCTTCTGTAGCAGGCCTGGGTGGCTGTCCATTTGCGCCCGGGGCCACAGGGAATATCGCCAGCGAGGACCTCGTTTATCTCATGCATCGCATGGGAATTCAGACAGGTATTGATCTGGAAAAGCTGCTGAATGCAGGCGATATCATTGAATCCGTGCCGGGTGTTTCAGGCACAGGCCATGTCCGAAAGCTGCCGCGTGAACGCGCATTAGAATATAGGGCAGCAGCCTAGCTTTGTTTTCGGCGCATCTGCAGCCTGAGCAAATACATAACCGGAATGAGCGGTGCCAGCGCGATCATCGTCAGCGACACGAAACCATCCTGGAACCCAAGCATTTGCGCTTGTGCAGAGACAACACGGTCTAGGTAAATCATCGCCATGCCTTGCTGTGCCGCCTCTGGCAATCCGGCGACGGAGAGCTGGTTGGCGACCCTGCCCAGCATCTCCATCATGGCGCTATTCGATGTTGTTTGCGTGGCGCCCAGATTAACTGCGTGAAACTCTGTTCGTTTTTCCAACAGGATTACGAAGACGCTAATACCAGTTGATCCACCAAGCATCAGCGAAAGGTTGGCAACCCCTGCCCCACGCCGCATCTGCGCAGGGGAGAGGGCACCGATCGCCGTGGTGTTCAGCGCTGGCGAAACAAAAGCTGATCCAACCCGGCCAATAAGCAATGCGAAGGCGATATAAGCAAAGACCGTGTTCGTATCAGCGCCCGCCAGCATGAACATGCTGATGGCAATGATTGAGAGCCCGAAAATCATCACATATGGTGCTGGCATCTTATCGGACACCCGGCCGGTCAGCGGCAATACAGCCGCAGCAAAAAGACTACCTGGCAGCAACATTGATCCGGCAACGGACGGCGAAAAGCCTTGGACGATCTGTCCGAAAATTGGGAACGCATAAACACTGGAAAAATTCCCAAACCCGAACAAAAAAGACATCACGAGTGCTGCGACGAAGGCAGCATTTCTGAACAAACTTAGATCCAACAATGATGCCCCAGGGCGTTTTTGAGACATCACGAATGCAATACCGCTCAAGACAGCAACGAGCGCCAATAGCATTATGTTATCGGATGTCCACCCCCACTTCTGGCCATTGCCCAGCATCGTAAACCAACAGAAGACCGTCGCATTGATTAACCCAAAGCCCAGTAGATCAAACTTGCCCGTCGGCATGCGTTGCTCTTCTGGCGGCAGAAACAATGCGCCCAGCAAAATCGCAAGCATGCAGGCCGGGATCGGCGCAAGGAAGATCGCGCGCCAACTCACAGCATCAATAGCCATGCCCCCAATCGATGGGCCCAGCCCAAGCGCAACCGTGACCCCCATGCTAAACATGCCCATGGCAAGGCCACGCTTCTCCATGGGAAACACTTGGAATAACACCAACATAACAAGCGGCTGCAAAATGCCCGCCGCAAAGCCTTGCATAACGCGGCCGAGAATCAGGACTTCCAGCGTCGGTGCTGAATAGCAAACTAAGCTGGCACCCGCGAAGCCCAGCATCACGAACATGAAGGTCTTCCGTTGCCCAAGCTTGCCAATCACCCAGGAACTCGCAAGCAGCCCGGTGGTGTTCATTGCCAGGAACGTTGAGGACAAGAACTGTGCTTGCCCTTGCCCCACACCAAAGGCACCCATCACATCCGGCACTGCAACATTCACCATGGTACCGGTGAAAATGGACGTGAAGAATGCCGACAACACCGCCAGCGTAGCAAGCCATCGCGCGGCGGGGCTGAAGGCTTCAGCGGCAGCAGGTTGAGCGGTAGCGGCCACTATTTGGCACCAATAGACGGCGCCAGTAGGCGCACGCCGCTAGCGGATGCCACGGGATTTAGCGATGTCATCATAAGCGGCATTGATACGTGCCAGCTTCTGATTAGCAACCGCGATCACCTCTTCCGGCAAACCCTCGGCCATTAGCTTGTCCGGATGATTATCGCGCGCAAGTTGGCGATAGCGCGCTTTGATTTCCGCGTTCTCAGCGTCGTGATGCAGCCCCAATACTGCAAATGGATCACCCCCGTCTGCCGCCATATGAACAGCCCGAATCCGCGCGAAATCCGAAGGACTAAGGCCAAGAATCTCCGCGACGTCTTCTAGGAACTTAAGCTCACTCGGGTGAACTTCACCGTCCGCAATCGCAATCTCAAAAAGGCAGTCGATGACTTCTTCTTTGACCTCATGCGCGCCTTCCAGCACACGGGTGAGTTGGCGGGCATAAGCTTCAAACCCGGCTGTATCCTGCTTAGCTCGGTTGAACAGCGCAGCCACATCTTTCTCGTCTTCGGGTGCGGTGCGGAAGACGCGCTTAAAGGCGGCAATTTCATCTGGCGTAACGCGACCATCGGCTTTCGCCATCTTCGCACCAAGGGCGATCACGCCGATAGTAAACGTGCCTCGCTTGGTCGCATCTTCCCCAAGTGGCGAAGGCTCACCGCCTGCAGCATCGCTTTCGCCGAAGCGCTGAACGGCATAGCCACCAGCTGCACCGACAAGCGCGCCAATAGGGCCACCAACCGCGAACCCTGCCGCACCGCCTAATATTGCGCCAAGAATGCTCATGGGCTTATCCGCGCTCATCCGAGAGCGCTTCGCCCTCAAGATCAGCGATGAGTTTCAGGATGGCATCGCCTGCCCCGTTTAGATCAGACGCATCGAAACTCCGCACAACTAGTGTCGTCCCATGGCCGCCAGGCGTGTTGTAAAATGGATAGCTGCCAACGTCAGAGTCTGGATAGTCATTCTGGATTGATAGCAATCCCGCTGCGATCTCCCCTTCAGCCAGATGGGTCCCGATAGACCGAGAGCGCATGATGCGGCCTCGGCGCAGCAGTGGCGCGGCAGCGCGGAACATGGACTGCGCCACCTGCGGCACGCCCGCCATAACGAACACATTCTCCATGACGAATCCTGGGGCCACGCCCAGATCGTTCTCGATCACATCAGCGCCTTCTGGCGTCAGCGCCATGCGCTTACGCATTTCAGTGAATTCCCGGCCAGATTTTTTGTAATTGGCTTCGAGCATGGCATAGGTCGTCGGGTGATAGGCGGCGTCCTTACCGAACGCAGCCGCTACTGATTCTGCCGTAATGTCATCGTGGGTCGGGCCAATGCCGCCGGTGGTGAACACGTAATCGAACTTGGTACGCAGCGCGTTGACCGAAGCGACGATCTCAGCCTCAATGTCCGGCACTACACGCACTTCACGCAGTTGAATGCCAATTTCATTCAATCCGGTCGCTACAAAATTTATATTTGCGTCCTGGGTGCGTCCAGACAGGATTTCATTGCCAATCACAAGCATAGCGGCTGTGACTGTACCTGTTTCGGCGTCTTGATCGGCCATGGCGGCGGTCTTTCTGAGCGGTGCTGAGTTGGCAATGATATTACGCGCGCTTATCCAAAGGTCCAAGTGCGATTCCGATCCTTAATCAGGCGTGATGTCCCATGCAGTTCGAAAAGCCGCTAATGCCAGCGAAATTGATCAAGCGTTACAAGCGATTCCTGGCGGATATTCGCTTCGAAGACGCCCGGGAAGATGCTAATCCGATCACCATTCATTGCCCCAACCCTGGCGCCATGCTGGGATTAGCAGAACCCGGTATGCGCGTCTGGCTTCGCCATGCGAAGAATCCGAAGGCGAAATTGCCCTATGCCTGGGAGCTAACAGAGTTAGATAATTGTCTGGTTGGCATTGATACTGGTCGCCCCAATCCAATCGCCGAGGCCGCCATACCGGAAGGCCTTATCCCAGAGCTGGCTGGCTATGAGACTATTCGCCGAGAAGTGAAATACGGCGAGAACTCCCGCATAGATCTGCTCCTAACAGATCCTGGGAAACCGGACTGTTATGTTGAGATCAAAAACGTCCATCTGGAACGCGAAGGTCGGGCTGAATTTCCAGATTCTAAAACAGCGCGCGGTGCCAAGCACTTGGTAGAGCTTGCAAATATGGTCAAATCTGGCCATCGCGCGGTCATGCTCTACATCGTGCAACGTGGAGATTGCAGCACTTTCCGCCTAGCTGAAGATATAGACCCGGCCTATGCCGCCGCATACCGAGCCGCACGGACTGCAGGTGTCGAAACTTTATGCTATCAATGCGCGATTACTAAGGCTGGGATCACGCTTGACCGCGCGCTGCCTATTTCGATTGACTGATCTGGACATGGAATTTCGCTGATGAACCAAAGCGCGCTGCAACAACGCCGGGTAAACCGGGATGGAATCACGATCCACACGGAAGCAGACTTCGTCGGTATGCGACGAGCGGGCAAATTGTGCGCGGAAACTTTGGATTTCATCACGCCGCATGTTCAGCCCGGCGTGACGACCGAAGAACTCGACCGCCTCGCTCATGAATTCATGACGGCGCGAGGTGCGGTGCCGGCACCTTTAAATTACCGTGGTTTTCCGAAGTCCATCTGCACGTCTATCAATCATGTGGTCTGCCATGGCATCCCAGGCCCCAAGCGTTTACGGGATGGCGATATCCTAAACATCGACGTGACAGTCATTCTAAACGGATGGCATGGCGATAGCTCACGGATGTATGTCGCTGGCAAGCCTTCTGTGAAAGCGCAACGGCTAATGGACGTCACGTATGAGTCGCTCATGCGCGGTATCGCTATGGTCAAACCTGGTGCAACTTTAGGCGATATTGGCTGGGCCATCCAATCCTATGTTGAAGATCAGCGCTTTACTGTCGTGAGGGATTTCTGTGGCCATGGCCTTGGGCAGACATTCCACATGCCGCCAAGCGTGCTCCATTATGGCCGAAAGGGTGAAGGCACAGTGCTGGAAGCAGGCATGTTTTTCACCATTGAGCCGATGGTGAATGCTGGCAGGCCTGATAGTAAAATCCTCGCGGACGGGTGGACTGCCGTCACCCGCGACCGGTCGCTTTCCGCCCAATATGAGCACTCGCTGGCAGTCACTGATGACGGCTGCGAGCTATTCACGCTCTCCCCTGCCGGTCACACAAAGACGCCCTACAGCTGAGCTTTACGATGTCAGAAGAAACTGTTCCTGACCGTAAATCAGCGCTTGCAGGGCATCGACAACGCTTGCGCAAGCGCTTTATGGACGGCGGGTCAGACGCTGTCGCAGATTACGAGCTACCAGAACTGATCCTGTTCCTGGCAATCCCGCGCGCAGATATCAAGCCCATCGCCAAGGCGTTAATTGACCGCTTTGGCAGCTTTGCTCAAGCGGTAAGCGCATCCCGGCCAGAGCTAAAGCAGATCAAAGGTATGGGCGAGGCTGGCGTCGTCGCGCTGAAGACGATTGCCGCGGGAGCAGAACGCCTCACGCGGGAAATAGCCCATGCACAGCCCATTCTATCATCGTTCCAGGCGGTGGTTGATTATTGCCGTGTCGCCATGGCACGCCAGCCTGTCGAGCAATTCCGCGTGCTGTTCCTGGACAAACAGAACTACCTGATCCGGGATGAAGTGCAGGGCGAAGGAACGATCGATCAAACTCCAACATATCCCCGCGAGGTGATTCGCCGGGCACTGGAACTAGGTGCCACCGCAGTGATCCTGGCCCATAATCATCCATCTGGTGACCCGAAGCCTTCCAACGCCGATGTTACGCTGACGAAAGCAATCGCCAAGGCTGGGGACGCTATTGGTGTTGAGGTGCTGGACCACATCGTCGTTGGCAGGAAAGGCCATGTCAGCCTGAAAGCCGGACGTTATTTCAAGCGTCTGAGAAGCTTTCGCCACCATAGTGAATTGCTGATAGATACCGCAGCTGGTGCTCCCAGCAGGTCTTCAGCCTCCGCTCTTGTCATGAGGTCCCGACCTAACCAAAGCCGCATTAACGCCTCACGATCCGCCTGCAGGAAAGTACCGCGCCGCTGCTGGTGCACGGCGAAGAATGGCCCACCCAATCGCTCAAATCGCTCTATATGTCGTTCCAGTGTTGGCGGGCCGTGCTTCCAAATCGTTGCTGGCCAGGGCAGTGAAGAATCATATACCGCATCCGCCGCACCGTGCAGACTGAGAACATAGGCATAGAGCAGGTAGAATTCGGTATAGCACTTGCGACGCCGGAAGAGTGCTTCGATATTATCACCGCGCGCCTCAATGTCCGCTAACATTGCCGTTAATGTGTCAGCCCGCATTGGGTAGGGCGTGTATGTCAGCGGTCCAAGTTCCTCCAGCCAGCGATGAGATATGCCGAAATAATCTAGGCTATGCGCCAGCCAGCGACGGTCATGACGGAGCTTCTTCTGGGTGTAGATTGTCCGGGCGCGACCGTCTTCCGTGAAGAAAGACCCGTAATCAACGGGCCCCAGGAAATGGTTCTTGCCATCCAGCCACACGATCCATGCGTCGGCGGATGCGGCACCCGCCAACAATTTCAGCATCTGTTGACTGCGCCAGCCTAGCAAGGCGCTCGGCGCATCCATAAAATCCTTTGCAGTCCTAGCTGAAACCAGTGGACGATGAAGTCCGTAGGCATCCAGATTAGCGTTGAGGTAATCCAGGCACACCTCGCCCGAGGGGTCGTTGGCAATAACCGTAATACTACGCGGCACGTCTACTGCCATGTATTTAGCCATACTGCGCGCCTGCAAGCGCCACAGCAGCAGATCGGCTGAATGCACAACGGTTATGAAGTCTATTCGCTGCAACGCCAAACGCCTGCCCAGTTTTGATGTCCAATCAAAAGCATACGCAGGAATTCAGGAAGCGCTATGATGCTTGAAATCAAGGAGATTAATCATGTCTGATAACGCACGCCGCCTTTCTCCCTCATCCAGCTTATTCGCAAAGAATTCCTCTATTCCCTATGAAGTCATCTCAAAGCTGGAGGGCCATGACGAAGGTAGCAGTGATAAGCGCTTGTCGGTCAAGCCACTCATCGTGGGTGAAACCATGCTGTTTATGGAAGCCAAGCGCCCGCAAGGTCTGGTCGACCCGGAACACGCCCATCCTGACCACGAATCAATCTGCTACCTCGTCTCCGGCCGTGTCCGCGTCGTAATCGAGGGCGAAAGCTGGATCGCGGAACCGGGCGATGCATGGGTTCACCCCGCAGGCGTCAAACACTACCACGAAGCGCTCGAAGACTCCGTGCAGATCGAAATCAAATCCCCACCAACAAAAACCTGGAGCTAAACCAGCACGTTTGTATCATTCAGATCGCCGGCTGCGACGCCCAGAATGTTGATCGTGTCGCCGTCTGCAATCTGAATGACGGCGCCAAGCGCGTTGTTGCTGGTGATCGCTAGCACTGCATCTAGATCGGCAAACCCGAATATCCGCAGGTCCAGAACATCGCCGCCAGGCCCTGACTGGAAATCCGTCAGTACATCAAGGCCTGATCCAGCAACATGGCGGTCACTGCCCGCGCCGCCGGTGAACTGATCATTGCCAGCACCGCCAGTCAGCACATCGTCGCCTTGATTGCCGAACAACTGGTCATTGTTGAAACCGCCATCCAACCTGTCATTACCTCCTGCACCTGCGAGCAGATCATCCCCGGATTGGCCGAACAATTCGTCATCACCGGCGTCCCCGATTACGCGGTCATTGCCTGAATAGCCAAACGCTCGGTCATTGCCGGCACCGCCGCGCACCAAGTCATCTCCAGCTTGCCCAACAAGGAAATCTGCACCAGCGCCGCCATATATAGCGTCGATCCCGCCGCCAGCGCGGATCTCATCATCGCCGCCATTGCCTATTAGCTTGTCATTACCTGCCCCACAATAATGGCCTCAGACAAACCAGTACCGACCGCACCACCTGTCGCGACGTGGAAGTCATGGATGCTGAGATCAGATGTTGCCAAACCATCAAAAGTGATGCTGCCGGCTGTATAGGTCAGCACGGCATTGCCGTTCTCGTCATCTTGTACAGCCGCAAGCGCAGCACTGCCGGAGCTAAATCCCAAACGTGCAATATTCACGACTTCAGACGATGTCAACCCAGTTTCAAAATCCCGGATAATATCGTCGCCAGCGCCTGGTGTAATAAAGAACTCATCCCCGCCAGCGCCGCCAGTCATGTCATCGCCAAGCGACTGGCCAAGGATACGATCATCCCCGTCACCGCCACGAATGATGTGGGCATGAGCACCGCCAAAGATCAGGTCATCGCCTGCCCCGCCATCAATCTCATCGAAGCCACCATTGCCTACGAGCCGATCATCGCCATCACCGCCGTTGATAGCGTCGTCATGGAAACCACCGTCTACAGCATCGTCACCGGCACCAGCGTCAATCCGATCTGCGCCGGATTGACCGGCGATGATGTCATCGCCAGCACCGCCATTAATGATGTCATTCCCGCCAAGCAGAACATCTTCGCCCTCTCCGCCGTCGATACGGTCATCGCCGCCAAGGCCTTCGAAGGTTTGAAAAAACCCGTTGCCGGTCATTTCGTTACCAAGTTTATTTCCAGTAGCCGTCCTGATCCCTTCATGGATCAAGTTCTCAACGTTATCTGGTAAGACAATTGGGCGCTCGGTCCGGATTGTATCAATTCCCTCGTCGACATTCTCGACAACGATATCGGTCTGATCGAAACCAAGGTCGTAAAAATCGTCCCCTTCGCCTCCACGGAGTGTATCGACGCCCCGTCCGCCTGTGAACTGGTCATCTCCTTCATTACCATTCAAGATGTCATTGCCATCATTGCCATTGATAATGTCGTCGCCACCAAAGCCGCTTAACGTGTCATCGTCGTTTGTGCCATCTATGACATCATCATCGTCATTTCCATCGGTGTCCGTAGAGCTGAATATGGGCGTGCCACCCTCATCACCAGTATCAAAAACACCAATCGATCGGCCAATAAGGCTGCCGTCCTGTCCAGGCGTCAGATTGAACACCAATGACACAGTGCCACTCTCAAATTTATACAGCTCTCTACCCAGCCCACCTGGCCCAAACGTGTCAGCTGAAAAATAGAGTGCGCCATCGAACACGCTGAGTGCACTGAACTGCGTAACGCCCGAGGCGGATGAAGCACCATCAACCACAACAGTGCGGCTGCCGTTGTCTTCAACCCGGACTATATCGGCATTCAAAATGACATGCAGAAGGCCAATGAAAACCACACTGTCAGATGCCCGATCGCCAAACCGATCATCACAAAGACGCACCGAAAGAATGCTCGCGCCAGTTACCACATTTTTATGGCTTAAAACTGGACCTTCGGAAAAAATATTATCGACAATTGTATAAATTTCCGCCCCATCGGCCAAAGTCTGCCCAGCCTCGCCTGCGCTGATAATATCGCCAGTAGGTGTGACTCCATCCAATACATCTGAACTGGATATAAACGCTCCGCCGGAATCGAGGCTGTAGCTATAGAATACTTTGCCCCCCGCAACAAAGCTGTCGATTATGGTTGCGTCCACAGTGTCAAAGTTGAAAGAATCGTTATCATCCGGGGCAAACTTAGACGTCCGAAGCTCAGCCATCCGTTCAATTTGGCCATCAGGCGTGATAGCGAATGCAGCGGCGTGGACCTCTCCATCTGATGAACCGAGCGTACTGGTAGCATTAATCCAAAGCTTTCCATCATTGAACTCAAACAGATTGCCGGGCGACAGTAAGTCTGTCACTTTCGTGAGATCGCCATCAAGTTCACGCCGCCAGATAGCTTGATCGCCAGCAACCGAACCGCTGAAATAGATTAAATCGCCATCAGTCGTGATTTGCGCCCGGTCGTCGATAACGATTGGGGACCGCCAGAATCCTGCACCACGGAGAACAACCCAGAAGGTGCGAGCCGCACAAGCGTCAGCTCGCCGCCATCCGAACTGGTCACGAATGTCGGCGTGGTTCCACCAATTGGCAGCAACCCGCAAATAAGCCCATCCGGCAAAGCAACGCGCGACATGCCGTCATTTTAGGCAAGCCGGTAGATATCTAAGGCACCGTTTACTGTCGCGCCGAAATACATTCCATCTGCCAAAACGGCCTCCAAATATTCTCTATTTAGCTGGGTTCGCCCACTTTCTTGACTAAAGCTTCAAGCGTTTCATAAGGCTGCGCACCAACGACGCCATAGCCGCCAGCGACGAACGTAGGCACGCCCGTCACGCCATATTGCTGCGACTTGGCCCAGTCTGCGTCGATCACATCCTTGAAACTACGGGTCTCCAGAACGGTGCGAGCAGCCTCGGCATCCAAACCAACGGAGCTTGCGACTTCCAGCAGAACATCCGTATTGCCGATGTCTTTGGCGTTTACAAAATAGGCGCGGTAAAGCGCATCATGGATAGCCTCGCCGCCGTCTTGCGTATCCGCCCAAGCACCAAGTTCCTGCGCTAAGCGGCTGTTATAGGTGTGGGTGCGCTTGCCATATGGCAGGCCCTCAGCGTCCATCCGCTCTTTCATCTGGCGATAGGACTCGTCGATGTCTATCCCGCGACCAGCAAACAACTGCTCCAGGGACTGGCCGTCCAGCGGCGTATCTGGATGGAGTGGAAAATGCACCCACTTCACTTCAACGCCATAATTTTCTTTCAATTTTTCAACACGCACGGTGCTGAGGTAACACCACGGTCAAACGTAGTCCGTGAAAATTTCCAATGTAATCGGTTCGGCCATAAAGCCCTCCTGAGTTCATAAAGGTTGCTGCATATTCTCGCATGCAGCAGCAAGTGAAGCAATTATGTGGGCGTTTCCGTAAGGGCCGCACCATCAACAAAAAGTTGTTCGATCTGCGCTTCTGTCAACCCGGCTTCGCCTAATACTTCTGCCGTTTGCTCCCCCAAAAGCGGTGTTGGACGGCCTTGGGTTAGGGCTGTATCGGCAAATTGGATGTAGTTCCAAGCAGTTTGCATCGCACCAACTTTAGGGTGCTGCCGCAGAGCAACCATGTTGTTGGCGTGGGAATGCGGATCATCCAAGAACAGCGCACTGTCGCCCGCCTGTGCTTCCGCCGCTGGAACGCCTGCAGACTTCAGGCTGATGAGTGCGCCCGCGACTGTCTTGGACGCGAACACTGTCGCCAGCT
>Ga0315322_10001685_pt1 | contig 17140 bp, 10 predicted proteins | sample M110021515metaG_FD_203461 | JGI IMG/M metagenome (GOLD analysis project Ga0315322, IMG submission 203461) | Ammonia-oxidizing marine archaeal communities from Monterey Bay, California, United States - M1 100m 21515 | ecosystem: Environmental > Aquatic > Marine > Intertidal zone | place: USA...
GGGGCAGAAGTTGGAATACAAGGGATTCGATACCCTGATTGAGGCGGCCCCCAAGGTTTGGGAAAAGCACCCTGAGACAAGCTTCGTTTTTATTGGGCCCCATTATCCTGGAACCAAGGAGGTTTTTGATAAGATCAACGATCCGCGAGTCGTTGATATCCCGAGGATCGATGCTTTTGATCCGATAAAAGTGGCTGCTTTAGATGCTGCGAATGTCTTTGCTCTCCCCTCACGACAAGAAGGAATCGGGGGAGTTTACATTGAGGCATGGGCCCTTAAGAAGCCCGTGATTTCATGCAAGATTCCCTTTCTCACCATCCGTGATGGGGTCGATGGCGTGATGGTTCAGCAAGATGCAGATCTTCTTGCAGACACAATTTCATGGTTTCTTGACCACCCGGAAGAGGCAGAAAAAATGGGGCAGGCGGGATTTGAGAGGGTTCAAGATGAATACAGCTGGGAGCTTATTGTCTCCAAGGTTGAGGGATTTTTCAAAGAACTGATTAAGCGCAAACAATAGCGAATAATGGAAAAGAAAAAAGTAGTGGTTGTTGCGGGCACGCGACCAGAGGTCATTAAAATGTCGTCGGTCTATATGGAGTTACAGCGGTCAGATTTGTTAGAGCCTGTCTTTCTTTCGACGGGGCAACATCGTGAAATGTTAGCTCAGGCTTTTGGGGCTTTTAATCTAGTACCTGACCATGATCTAGAGTTGATGAAGCCTGGCCAAGATCTTACTGGTTTGACCGCGCGTGTTCTGCAAGCGGTAGGCGCGTATCTTGAGGAGACTCGTCCGGATGCCGTGTTAGTTCAGGGCGATACGACGAGCGTCTTAGCATCGGCCATGGCGGCCTTTTATGAGAATATTCCGGTTGGGCATGTTGAGGCTGGGCTTCGGACCTACGACATGCAATCACCATGGCCTGAAGAAATGAATCGGCGTCTTGTTTCTCCACTTTGTCGTTGGCATTTTCTTCCGACCGAGGTGAGTAAGGCGAATCTCTTACAGGAGAAGATTTGCGAAGCCAGTTGTCATGTGACGGGTAATACTGTCATCGATTCGCTTTTGTGGATGAGCAACAAGGTGAATGCTGAAGAAGATCGAACCGGAGCCGTGGCGGAGCGGCTCAATATTCCGGCCTCTTTTCGGGAAAATTTCCTAGAGCAAAAAGATAAGCGTTGGATTCTTGTGACGGCCCATCGTCGTGAATCGCACGGAGGTGGCTTTGATGATATTTGCACGGCACTCCGGCAGCTGGTGGAAGATCACCCTGAGGTGGGAATTCTCTACCCGGTTCATTTAAACCCGGCGGTCCGGAAGCCCGTGATGGAGCAGCTCGGAAACCACGAGCGTATTGCTTTGGTAGAACCTGCAGGCTATGAAGATTTTGTTTGGCTGATGAACCGTTGCTACTTTGCTTTAAGTGATTCCGGTGGAGTGCAGGAGGAAGCCCCGAGTCTCGGCAAACCGGTCTTAGTAATGAGAGATACCACCGAGCGTCCGGAGGGAGTCGAAGCTGGGACTTGCGAATTGATAGGAACCGATCCTAAAAAGATTTGCACGGCAGCTCGTGTGCTTCTGGAAGAGGGCGCTGAATATGAGCGGCGAAGCCAACTCAAAAATCCTTACGGTGACGGCGAAGCTGCAAAGCGAATTAGAACAATCCTTGAAGCCTCACTATAAACGACAATAAACTTAGAGCTTATTTACTTATAAATTTAATGGAATTCATCGATTTAAAATCCCAGCAAGCTCGCATTAAAGCGAAAATTGATCAGCGTATTCAAGATGTCTTGTGCCATGGCCGTTATGTGATGGGACCTGAGTTGGATGAGTTGGAAGAACGGCTGAAAAATTATGTAGGCACGAGACATTGCATCGGAGCGTCAAGCGGCACTGATACTTTGTTGATTGCTATGATGGCATTGGGGATTGGGCCAGGAGATGAGGTGATTACGGTGCCTTTCACATGGATTTCGACAGCCGAAATGATTGCGCTGATTGGCGCGACTCCTGTGTTTGTTGATATTGATGAAACAACCTGGAATATGGATGTTTCAAAACTGGAATCGGCAATTACCGAAAAGACGAAAGCTATTATGCCGGTTGGGATTTTTGGTCAGACTGCTGATATGACAGGGATCAACGAAATTGCATCTCGTAACGGGAACCTTCCGGTCATTGAAGATGCCGCGCAATCCTTCGGTGCCACTCATCATGGCAAAAAGTCAGGTGGGCTTTCGACAATTGGATCAACCTCATTTTTTCCTTCAAAACCTCTGGGTTGTTATGGAGACGGGGGAGGGCTGTTCACTAATGATGACGAGTTGGCTGAAAGAATGCGCCACATCCGGGTGCATGGCCAAACGGAAAGGCACCATCATCCCATCTTGGGAATCAATGGTCGCCTTGACACATTGCAAGCTGCGATCCTTCTCGAAAAACTTGAGATTTTTGATGATGAAATTTTGAGAAGACAGAAGGTGGCCCAAGCTTATGGAGATGGAATTAGAAATTCATCTGTTACGCTTCCGAGAGTGGGGCCAGGGAATACCTCCGTTTTTGCTCAATATACGATTCTATCATCGAATCGTGATGCGCTTGCGGCTTCTCTGAAGGAGGCCGGAATTCCTTCTGTGAGTTATTACGCGGTACCACTTCATTTGCAGCCTGTCTTTGATGGCCTTGGCTGTAAGAAGGGCCAATTTCCTGTTACGGAAGATGTGGCATCACGTGGTTTGAGTTTGCCAATGAATCCGTATTTAAGTGAGGAAGAGGTGGCGGCTGTGTGTGACGTGATCGTTGCAGCAGAAACTTAGGCATCAAAAAATATAAAAAGCTTAAAAAGTGAAAAGCGGTTCCCAAGGGAGCCGCTTTTGTTTATTCAGCCTGTAGCTTCAATGATCGAGATCCCTTTGTCTATACGTTCCAAGATTTTGGGCTGTTTGGGCTTTTCATGTATTACCATATCGTTGATTCAGAGTGTCTTTGGCCAACTTGATTTAAATAATGATGGTCTTAGCGACCTTTGGGTTGAAGCCTATAAAGCACATGCTTTATCAGCGGATGCTGACACTGACGGAGATGGGCGTAGTAACCGATTTGAAAGTGAAATTGGTTCTGACCCTTTCGATCCTGAATCCTATTTCGGGTTAAATAGTTATCGGTTTGAGGAAGATAATACTCTTTTGGTTCTCGATTTTCAGGCGGTCAAAGGGGTGAGGTATTTTATTGAATCGACTACGATGCTGGGCCCAGAAGCGGTTTGGAGAAGCGATACAGTGGTGAACTCTAACGAAAATGGCGCCCTAGTCATCGAGCAGATCATTGATCGGGATGCTGACTTAACTCGATTTTTCCGGGTGAGGCAGGTGATTGACGAAGACCGAGATGGTTTGACATCATGGGAAGAATGGCAACTCGGATTAGATGATCGGGATCCTCTGAGTAACGGAGGGCAGAGCTCTGATTTCCACTGGGTTGTTGACCGTCATTTGACTGGGCTGGATCTCAAATTGCGCGATTCTGTTGTAAACATCGTATTTGGGCTAAATCTCGAGTTGCGCGAGCCCGTTGTATTTAAAGGGGCTACCCGGACACCGGAAGAAGTTTCTAGGTTTTTAAATCAGGCGACCTTTGGCCCGACTTTTGACATGATTCAGGATTTTGATAATTCCGGTGAGTCATTTGCTTCATGGATTGATTCGCAAATTGCAATGCCTCCAACCTTGATTACTGATTCCATGGAAAGGGAAGTATTGGGTGGAGCTAACCGAAATCACCAATTGTTTCACCGGGGGTGGTGGCGTGCAACGGCCAAGGGGGCGGATCAACTTCGTCAGAGGATGGCTTTCGCGCTAAGTCAAATACTGGTTGTTTCGGGACAAGGCTCGGATGTCGTGAGAGGAAGTCCCGAAGCTGCAGGGGCCTACTATGAGATCCTTCAAAATCAGGCTTTCGGGAATTACGCAGATTTATTGGAGGCGATCACCTACAATCTCGGAATGGGGACTTATCTGGGGCATTTAAGAAATCAGAACGAGAACCCCGAATTGAGAATTTTTCCAGATGAAAATTACGCACGGGAATTGATGCAGCTTTTCTCCATCGGCTTGTGGGAATTGAACGAGGATGGGTCACGAAAGCTTGATTACACCAGGAATCCTATTCCAACCTACACAAACTTTCACATCACAGAGTTAGCCAAGGTGATGACCGGGTTTAATTGGGGCGATACCAACAGTTTTTTCGAATACAAAAATCGGCCTGATCTCCCGATGACAATCTGGGAAACCCATCACGAGAAGGGAGAAAAATTTCTTGTGAATGGCGGATATCTTTCTGCCAATATGGAGCCCACTCATGATGTCCGAATCGCTATTGAGAACTTGGTAAATCACCCTAGTGCGGGCCCCTTTATCGGGCGATTACTCATCCAAAGATTTGTAACTAGTAATCCTTCGCCTGCCTACATTCGCAGGGTTGCTCGTGCATTTGCAGATAATGGAGAGGGAATTCGGGGTGATTTAGGAGCCGTAATCAGGGCCATTTTACTGGACCCCGCAGCTCGGAGTGAATCTATCAGTGGGGGAGAGAGATACGGGAAAATGAGAGAGCCTTATCTTACATATGCCCATTTATCTCGGGCCTTTTCTTCAAAAAATGAGGATGATGTTTTCTACATTCTTACCGATGGGCATTTGGATTACTTTGGGCAAAGACCATTAATGTCACCCACCGTGTTTAATTTTTATTTGCCAAACTATCAGCCTGCAGATGAACCGGTCGAGGGGCAGTTTTTTGCGCCAGAGTTTGAGATTTTAACGCCTCTTCGTTCGGTGCTTTGGCCTAACTTACTTAGGAGTAATATTGAACTAGGCTTTGCTTTCTCTCCAAATTTTACTCATTTGACGAGAGTTCATGATTTTACAATCGAACTTGCTCTGATCAACCATCCCGAAAGCTTGGTTGATCGACTGGATTTGGTTTTTACTTATGGAACCTTGAAGCAAGAGACGAGACAGATCATTTTGAACATGATGAATAATGCCGGGGTGAGTGATGAAAAAAAGCTATGGACAGCGATCTATGTGGTCATGACTTCTCCTGAATATGTAATTTTGAGATGATGATGAGAGAAAACCATGGTGGGAGCAGTGGGTATACTAGACGCGATTTTCTTGGTGAGGCTAGCTGTGCTGCCCTTTCTGGAAGTGCGGCTTTTAGTAGTGTTCTGAACCTTAGCCTTTTGGGTGACCTTGCCGCAGATGAACTACCAGTAGGAGACGATTACCGAGCGCTGGTCTGCGTCTTTCTCTCTGGTGGTCATGATTCCTTTAATATGTTGGTTCCCAGAGGATCTGGTGAATATCAGGAATATGCGGAGATTCGTCGCAATCTTTCGCTCTCGCGTGATGATCTACTGCCACTCTCCGATACAGAGGAAGGCGGGCAAGAACTTGGGTTGCACCCTGAGCTTCACAAGACTCGCGATGCCTTTGACATTGGGAATCTGGCATTGGTGGCAAATGTAGGGACTCTTCAGCAACCTGTAACAAAGGAGAATTATGAGTTATCGCCCCAGTTTTTGCCAGATGGTTTGTTTTCCCATTCCGACCAACAAAAGCAGTGGCATACTTCTCTTCCAGACCGGTCATCGACGAGTGGTTGGCTCGGAAGACTTTCTGCGACACTGCAAGATTTGAATCAACCTGGGAGTTTTGCATCTGCTATCTCGGTTGCTGGTGTTAATCTCGTTCAAACATCTCCCGGAGTTCTGCCCTACGTGATTGGAAAGGAGGGGAGTAAGGGATTGGTGGATTGGGACAATCCAAATTGGGCACATGGAAGGGCAGTCGTGAGTAGTCAGCTTGATTTGGAATATGAAAATCTTTTGCAGCGGATCTTTTTGAGCCGGAAGAAGGACGCCTTGGAAAGAAATAAGGTATTTTCTGAGGCAGTGGAAGCTGTCGATCTAGAAGGAGTTCAAATTAGCGGCGGGTCGTTGGGAAATCAGCTTAAAATGGTTTTGAAAACTATCCGGGCAAGAGCGGACTTGGGTGTACGCCGCCAAACCTTTTTTGTGGAATTAGGCGGTTGGGATTTGCATTCACTGCTACTCGAACCCCACCGTCTGCTGCTGAGGCAGCTTGATGATGCTCTCGGTGATTTTCAAACCGCATTGAATGCTGATGGGCTGTCGGACCAGGTGACAACATTTACGGCGTCGGATTTTGGCCGTTCCTTGACCTCCAATGGTCAGGGGAGTGATCACGGGTGGGGAGGGCACCAGATAGTTGTGGGAGGCGCCGTAGCTGGCGGCCGGATTCATGGTGAATATCCTGATCTTTATGAGGACAATCCCCTCGATGTTGGAAGAGGGAGAATTATTCCAACAACCTCAGTTGATGAGTATTTCGCGGAGTTAGCTTGTTGGTTTGGCGTGTCGCGTCAACAGCTACCGATCGTGATTCCTAACCTGAACCGCTTTTACGATCTGACTCAGGTGGAGCAGCCACTTGGGTTTATGAATCTTGGCTAGTGGCATGAAAGTGGCGCTTGTTTCTCTAATGGTTTTTTTGGTCGGCCTGATTTGCCTTTTCAAGGGTGAGAGGTCTCGGAAATCGGAAATGATAGAGCCGAGGGGAGAAGCCCTCCCAGATCAAAAAACGGAAAGTCAGCTTATTATTTTAGCGGATGCGTCTTTTGCAAAAAAATTTGGGCAGGCACAGTTGTCAATTCATGAGGAATTAGATCTGATTCAAGTGGCGTTTCAGGACTATCTTTCTTTCGTAAAAAAAGGATATCGCCGACCGATCGGAGACAATCGTGATTTTGTCGAGGCAATGACGGGGAATAATTTTTACCGAATTGCCCCTATTCCACCCCGACACCCAAGGATCAATCGTCGTGGTGAGCTCACCGACCGGTTGGGGAATCCCTACGCGATCCACCCTTTATCAGAGGAGACCATTGAGGTTCGCGCTGCCGGAAAGGACGGAGTCCTTTGGACTGACGACGATGTTGTCAATCTCACGCTTGCAGGAAGAGAGCTGAAGAAGAGAGTTAACGAACGCTAACTTATCACTAGAATGCGAGACGGTAAAAACGAGGTCCATTTTTGTCTTCAATGGGCGCGATCATTCTGCGGTAATTTTCAGGGAGATTTGTCTGATCGGGCGCTGGCATTATTTCCGGAGAAATTGTTATCCAGACCTTCAAACTATCACTCGCCTCGATTCTATATTTGAGACCTGGGCCGGCTACAATGGGTTCCCAGAAAGTCAGGTAAAGTTGGCCGGCGTCATCATGAGTCATCTTAGGATATCCCGGCGGCATGGAAGCATCTGGTTCGAGGATGGAATTGCCGAAAGCGCTCTCAAGGGTATCTGACAACCCATCTTGGTCGAGGTCGTCGATATTTGGGATGCCGACGATGGCGCTTGCGCCTTCTGAAGACGAGACTTTGAGTCGGAGCTCATTATTTTTAAGGCCGCTTCCTTGAGGGCCCGATGGATGGCAATGTATTTCGGAAACAATGAAGCCCTCCTCGGAACGGCCGATGTGCTGGCCTTCCATAACGAGTGGCCGGATCGTCCCCGAACCAATCTGAAGAAGTGCTGAGATATCATTTTCGCTATGAGTTGCTCGGAGTGTCGCGAGTATTACTGCCTGATTGCCTTCGCCTAGCAAAGATCCGGAATGCAGTTTCGTAATCAAATATTCTTGTTCATTGGTTACTAAGGATTGGTTTTCCTGGGCTAGAACCATCGGAGGTCTTCCCGCTCCCGACGAAATCAGTGCGAGATCATTTCCTAGAGATCCCAGCACTAGAATATCCCTGTCTTGAGAAATCGGTGGAAGTAAATCGAGAGTGAGTGATAGGTTGCGCTCCTCGATCAGATCACTTTCTCGGATGATGAAATCAAGCTCTCCGTTTTTAGAAATTGTAGCCACAAATTGATCATTGGGTTGGTCGACGGATCCTCCCGCTAAACGTCCGCTAAAAATCAAATGGTCCTCGTCTAGAGAAACGGGAGCAAAGAATTCCGAAATCATTGAATCCTGTGGCAAACCATTATATGGCTGATAGGCGGAGACATGAGGGTGAAGATTCCCGGAATCGCCGGTGAGAATTACGCTTTGAGGTCCTCCTTGATTCGATTGGATTTGGGCGATAATTGCCAGTCTGCTGTCGGCAGAAAAAACGATTGGGGTATTTGGAATCGAACTAACGATCGGAGAATCATTGGAATTCAGAGAATCTCCTTCTATCAAAACGGAATCAACAGATTTACCATCGTGGAGAGCGATAATTCGTTTTTGATTGCCTCCGGCGGAATCTTCGACGGAAGCGGAAAAAATGACAGCTTGTTGAGAATCCGTCACGAAAGAGAATGTCTGGTCAGGCGAAAAAGTAAAACCGGCTTCAATGGTGTCGGCTGGGCCATTTTCGATTGCGACAATCGTGGGATATTGGTGATGCCCGACTAGGAGACAGGAGAGTTCCTGGCCTGCCAACAGAGCCTTTGGTGTTAATGCCACTCTGTGATTGTCCAGAATGGCATGAGCGGTGTCTGATGAGATCAGATAAGATAAATTTTCATTACTACCTGGAAGCTGCAAGCCCGACATGGCAGTTTGCCGCCCCTCGCTATGCAAAGCAAATCGAACTCCATCATTGGTTTGAACTATTGCTAGATGTTGCATGCCTCCCGATGCCGACATGATTGGTGGAAATAATTCGGTGTAGTATTGCTGGGGCGTTTTCGAAGCCCACGAGGTGCCACGAATCATAAGTTCCCGAAAATTTGGTTGGGACCAGGTCCGCGCATCATGCCCGTTGGCGTGGTAGAAAACTCGGCCATTCTGCTCATTCCTCACCCAGGTGTAGGGTTCGTCCCACCCACCATGATCCTCCCGGAAACTCAAAAGTGTGATATCAGGATTTAGATTCTGATGGAGGTAAGGCTCATCAAAACTTGAGTATGGAGACAGGCCTTGGAGGACCGGATGATTGGGATCTACCGAATATGTTTCATTTCCTTCAAAAGGGAAATTTGGATGGGTTGCAAGATTTTCAGGCAGCTCTCCAGGGGCTTGTATAAGCCTAGCCGTGAATTGAGCGATAGAATGGTGCCCTCGAAAGGCTCCTCCAAGAATTCTAGCCAGACTGGCATTACTTCGTGCCACGTAGGCAATGACGTGCATGCCAACCATGCCGCCTCCACTTTGGATATAGCTTTCTAGTGCAGAGGTTTGCGCTGTTGAGAAGGCATCGTGATTACCGAAGAAAAAAGAGCCGTCGTATTGATTGAGATTATCGAGGTTTAGATCGTTACGATTAATCGAGGTTGTGAATTGGATTCCACGTTCTCCAAATTCTTGACGCACCGAAGACAGAAAAGAGGCAGGGCGATGGTGAGAGTTATTTTGCTGAGAGAAGTAAAAAATTTTCTTCGTAGAAGGAGAACGATCGCCTGACGAAGCGTATTCCTTCATCTCCGCCTTAAGCCCGCTGGCTACTAAGATCCCTAAGAGTAGGAAAACTTGAATTGCCGAAGGATTGTTTTTCGTTCTCATAGCCTTAAAAAATCCTTAATCCACTCTATCAAATAAAAGTGACGATTAGAGGGAGAAGAATCGATTAGAGTCGTGGTGGGTTAACTGAAGTGGTTGGGATTTTTCCGCTGGATTTAAGATGCAGCTTTTTCCGGAGAAATCCCATCTGCTTTCTAATTTTAGGGCTGGGATCTTTGGCCAGATTGTGAAATTCGTTGGGGTCGCTGGCATGATCATACAGCTCAGTTCCTGCTTTCCCTTCTGCCCATTCAGTGTAGCGCCATCTGGCTGTTCGAATACTGCAGCCCATTGTCATCTTTTCGAGGCGATTGTCGGCAGGCCTTAAAATTTGGGTGATGGCTTCCCCTTTCCACTCTGCCAAAGGATTTTCAAGTAATGGGGCAAGGCTGCGACCAGCCAGCTTTTGCGTTTTTGGTTGGGGCAAACTGGCAAGATCAATCAGAGTCGGGTATACGTCGACAAATTCTACGATTCGGGTGGAACTTTGCCCATTTCCTCGGGCCCGGGGGTCGAGGAAAATAAGAGGAGCACGGGCTCCCTCTTCAAATAGGGTGCGCTTTTGCCAGATCCCTTGATGCTCTCCAAGATGGTAACCGTGATCGCTCCAAAAAACGATAATAGTGTTTTCAGCTAAGCCGAGTTCGTCGAGTGATTTTAGGATGCGCCCGACCTGAGCGTCCACGAATGAGACGCAGGCATAGTAGGCTTGCAGTGCTTTGAGGCAGGTTTGTTCTTCGAGATTATAGTTAGGAACGGGATTGTTGTGCGCAAAAGCAGCAGTCGGAATGTCTTCCCGATCATTTGCTGGAGCGAAGGGTAGGCGCATGTCCTCGAGCGGATAGAGGTCGAAGTATTTTTTTGGAGCAACGTATGGGGTGTGTGGTCGAAAAAATCCCGCAGCGATGAAGAACGGGTCGTCCTTTTGCTCCTTCATCAATTTGATGGCCTCGGTGGCAATCATGCCATCGGTTTGTTCTTCATCACTACCGTCAGCAGCGAGCCAACTGAGAGCGCCGGAAATTTTTCGATGTGGTTCGGCATTGAATACGAGAGCTTCGTCGGTCTTGTCTCTACCTTTGGGGTTAATCGTTTTTTGCCAGGAAGGGGAATCATCAAAGCCATCTGTCCCAATGCTCGCCGGGACGTTGTAGTGATAAATTTTGCCAACACGGGAAGTGGCATACCCGTTGTTGAGGAAGTGTTGCGACAGGGTGGTGACATCGGGAACCTCGTCGCGGAAGTGGCGATCCAGATCATAGACTTTGATCTGGTCAGGACGCAGTCCCGTCATCAGGGAAGCTCGACTGGGATTACATAACGGGATTTGATTATAGGCTCGATCAAAACGTACTCCGCGCGCCGCAAGGCGGTCAATGTGGGGTGTTTTTGCGAGGAGATCGCCGTAACAACCGAGCGAGGCGGCAAGATCATCGACTGCGATAAAAAGGACATTTGGTTTTTTAACCTTGCTGTGAAGAAGGCCAAAACAAGGGATAAGCGTCAGAAAAATACGAATCATTTATCGGTGATTACGGATTCATCTCAACCGAAAGTCGAAAGTATTTACTTGCAGATACGGAAGGTGTCGCAGCGCGAATGGTGATGTATGTGACCCCATTGGACTGGGGGGAAGACGTGACGATATTGGCATCGCGTTTCCAGTTAATGAGATCGTCACTGACTTCCGTGGTAATGGTTACGTCGCTGAGGTTTGAACGAACCTGATAAGTGAAAGTCGCAAAGAGTTCGCCGTTGAATGTCATGAAAGAGGCTTGCCTGACAACTGTATTTGTTAAATCAGCGCCCTGAGCGTAGAGAACTAAATTGGAATCTGAAGTTCCGTTGGCAATGTCTCCGGGGCTTGATCCGGGTGTGTTTGGGCTGCCGTAGATTTGCTTCGCCCATTGGTTGTAAGAAAGGTTGGTTTCAAATCCTGGTGTTCCATTTGGCGCGCCCGAAGCTTGCCACCTTCCGGCTTCACCGAGCTTACTTGAGGGTGTATTTGCACTTACAAGATACAAACTTGGGCCCTTACCATCTGGCGTTGTTGGCCACGGGGCCTTGTCGTTGTATTTGAAGGAGAATAAGACTCTGTTTTCCGTGTCTTGCAGCTCGAGAGTTTCGCCTCCGTTCGAGAGATTTGAATCACGCTCAAATTCTCCGAGTATGATGGCTTCGTTTTCAGTTCCATACCTAGCGAGGAAGGCTTGGCGACTACTTACAATAATCTTGCGCGCGCTCGGAGCGATGGTGCTTCCCTTTGGAAAGGTAAAAGCGAGCCCGCGTGTAAAGTGGTAGTCGCTGAGATCGATTTCATTTCCCGAAGTATTAAGAAGCTCAAGGAACTCATAATCGTCCTTGTTGGTTGAGACTGCGAGTTCTTCAGCGGTTGAGGCATCTGCGGGATGATAATGAACTTCAGTGACGAGAAGGTTTTCGGCATCCGCGGGATTGGCGATGGAAAAATAGGATTCGGTAAGAGCGGACCATTGGCCGGAGTCAGTTAGGGTGCGAGCCTTAATGATTGCGCTGGTATTAAGCTCAATGGGACTTGAATACGAGAGAGCTGAAGGAGAGATCTGTGACGGTGTAGAACTGCTAGAGGTCAATGCGGCTTCAATAAGAAAGTCGCTGCTTCGAGGTGAGGTGTTTTGCCCGTGAATTGCCAAAACGTTTGTGCCTACTTGAAGTTGGAATACCTGAGGCGTAAGGTCAAAGTTTTCAAAAATAACGGCCTCATCGTCACTGGTTGGTGATGAGGCTCTCGAGTTCCAGGCTGATGTGCCATAGTTCGACCATGAAACTAAGGTTCCATTCAGATAGGCTGCGAAGCCATCATCGTAACGCATCTGGAGAAGAAGTGAGCTCAGGGACTCAAGCGTTTTAAGATCCGGGACCTCAAATTCGTAGCGTAGATAGACAGAGGGATTTGTGTCCCACATTTCATCGACAGCAGTGGAGATGAAGGGAAGGTAAGTTCCTCTTGAACTTCGTTCATATCCAACCCCATTGGTTCCGGAAATCCAACTGGCGAGGTTGGAAGGTGGATTGACAGAACGCCACGTGAAGCCGATCTCGTTGTCGATGAAAGCGTCGGGAATGATGACGCGGACATTGGAGTCCTCTCCGATCAAGGTTGTTGTGGCCGTGAGCCCTGCAAGGCGTGGATCACTGCCATCTTTGGTGTAGTAGATCGTTGAATCATTGGCCCCAGTGATCATCGACACTTCGATGGGTGTTGCCGAGTTTGCTCCAAAAGGCAGGACGAGTGGTGCCGCGGTATCCGGATAAAGGTTCACCTGACGGAATTGTTCCAGGATTTCACTGGTCCGATTGGGCAGGAATTGATCGCGAACCCAGTTCACTGCGGGTAACCATTCATCATCGCGGGTGAATGGGAAAAACCTGTCTTGCTCGAGCCATGCTTGCACGCCCCAGCGGGCTGATTCGGCTACGACCGGACTTCGGACGGTGTCTGTATAGTGGTTCCAGTTTTCTCTTAAAGGGCCGGGGGTCAGAGCTCCTTTGAAGAAGCAGTGCTTCCTGAGTCGGTCTGCGAAGAACAACTGGAACTCGGGATATCTGCGCAAAGCATCATAAATAATTCCAGGTGATTGGGCATTGTTGATGCGGCTGAAATCGTTTTCGAATGTCTGTAAATCTGAAAAAGGAATGCCCATCGACATCTCGGCATCCCAGTTGTAGAAAAAAAACTTTGTTGTGCCATTGCGGCTCTTTCGTCCGACATACCAGTTCTTGTCATCAGAGAAGGTTGAGATATCTCGGCCGTTGAGAAAGAAAGGAGAAAGCCAATCTTCGTCACTCGCCCAGATCCGTTGGATCATGGCATCGGCAAAATTCTCGAGATCAAGATATTCCTGAATTGCTGCGTAGTCTTTGCTAGAGTTGATCCCGCTCTCTGCGAGATCGATAAGAGCGTCCCACGCAGCGCGGCTGCCGGCTTCGACTTCCTGGCCGTGTTTCACGACGTCCCAATCTTCGGGATCACCTCCGTGATGGTCCGCGTTGTAGTGTTCGTGGGGAAATTCCTGTAATTCGTAGAGTCCCCAGTATTGCCCGTTAAGAAAAACATTCACATGGCGTCCATACGGGGAGGTCTGCCCCATCTCTCTCTGTAGTTTGTGCAAAAATTGGTTACGAACAAAGCTGGCTTCGCGCCACCTACTGTCAAAGGTCCAGGCATCGTGACCACCTCCGCGCAGAAGGAGGGATTTGAAGGTCTTCACGGGTGAGCCTGGGAAGATGTCGTGTTCCAACCGGGAGTCGCCATAGTCATCGCGAAAGTAGATCCGAAGTGGTTTTTTAGGATGCTGCCGCGAGTTGCCTCCATGGATCCGGAGTCCAGCCGGTTCATGGACCGAATCATCGGGGTTTGCTGGATTAAAATATTCAAAGTGAATTTCGCGTTCACTCCCCCGGCCCTTATCATCTGGGCTTTCATAGATTCCTCTTCGACCAAGAATGGTGTTTTGCTCAAATGAGAGCGAGACTACGGGGAGCCCTTTCAGAGCTTCGCGAAGCTCGTCTCGATACGTGGGGGAGTTGGCGATCTCCGAATTCATCTCCGATTGATTGATGATGTCTCCGGTGAATAAATAGGACTGCGCATCAACATTTGTTGGAACCATTCCCTCTTTATAAGCCATCGCACGCACTATCGTGCTAGATGCAATAAGAAAAGGGCCGTCGTAAATGACCCCTGTTTCTGGAGTGGGCTTCGTCCCGTTGAGGGTGTAGCGGATGGAAGCATCATCGGTTTTAGTCGAGATTCCGGTGACGAAGAAGCCTTCGTAAAAACCTCTCTTCTTGGTGAAGACCGTGTCGGCGACGAATCCGGTCAGAGCAGTTCCATTTATTTCCCGGGGAGTAGGAGGATCAAAAAATCCTCTAGTGACGTCGCCCTCAATTCCATAGGAAACATCACTTCTTTGTCGCGGATAATCTTCAAACTCCGAGATGACTTGTCCGGCCGGATTGGTCAAAGTCAAAGATCCGCCAGGAGCCGCGAGCGAAAAATTGGTGTGAAGCTGGCTGGGAGTTCGTCGGTTCTTTCCCGAGGAAAAAACAATGATTCGGCCATTGGCTGGCAGCGTTGTCCCAGCGGGAAAGATCCATTTTTGCGGAGTCTCCGGATCATCACTTAGAGAATAACCGGAGAGGTCAGCTTCGATATTTTCAGGATTATGAATTTCAATCCAGTCGCTCGATTCGTCGTCCTCGTCTTTGAGAGAGGACTGATTGTTTGCCAGAAATTCGGAGATGATGGGTTCCGCTTGTACCTTGCTGGCCGTGATGAGAAACCCAACCAGAAGCGCGCCCAAGTAAGTAGGCCGGTGACTCAGAAGCGCATACAAAGACATTTCATTCAACATGCGCTCTTATTACGAAAGAACAATCAATGAGTTGTAGATCGGCTGCTTTAATCTGAGACAAGGGATCGAAGAGTGAATGGATTAAACCACTGATTTTGTTGAGTTTCAGTTGATGGCGGCGGCTTTTGCTTTTGCTTCTTCAAGTGGAAGGCCAGCTTTGATGCCGGGGCGGGTGTGGCCGATATGGGTGAGCCAAGCGGGGGCAAGGATGTTTTGTTTGGACTGATATTTTTTGACGAGGTCGTCGGGGAGCTTTGGGAGTGGTTGTCTCAGGAGGACTTGATGGATGGTTTGGGCCATGAGGCGGTGGCCGTCGCGGTTGAGATGGACACCATCGTTGGAGAGGTGGTAATCTGGATCGATAGTTCGTTTTTCTACCATGTGTTTGTTGATGGGTGTGTGAATATCGGCAGCTTGAGCAACACGTGATTTCAGCGAGAGGATGAAGTTCGCGTAGCGGGTGATGACTTCGGAGCCATAGTTTTGATAAATTTTGGTCCAGGAAAAGACGGGGGAGTCTTTACCAACGAGCTTGTTTTTGATCGCGGGAGCTTGGGGATCAAAAGGGGGTGGGGTAAGGAGAATGAGTTGGGCGCCGGAGGCATTAACTTTGTCAATCAGGCTATGAATCCCTTTTTGATATTGGATGAATCGGCTCTCTGAGAAAGGGTGATAAATGCCATCGTTCATACCGTAGCAGGCGATGACGAGGTCGGGGATGATCTTGCCAAGGGCGCGGGTGAGGCGCTCGGTAACATCAGGTCTGGGGAAGGGATGAGGTGGTTCGGAGAGGCCAGTCACTCCTTCGGAAGGAAGGCCTAGGGCGATGATTTCGGGGGTGTGTCCGTGGAGGTCTAGGGCCGCTTGGAGGTCGACGACGTAGTGGCGCGCGGCGGTGATGGAGTCACCGAGGAAGAGGATGCGCTTGGCAGTCAGAAGCGGGCTAGGTTCCTTGGCGGAAGCGCGCTTTGGATCTATTTTTTTTTAAGATGGGCGCGAACGAGGGCGGTTTGCTTGGCGTCGAGAATTTCCCAGCAGGCTAGGCCGTTTCCGACGAGTTCGTATTCGTCGAATGTCCAGACGACATTTCTGTCTTTATCGAGTTCGACGATCTGGGGATTCTTGTCGCCGGCGTGGCAGTTGCCGATGACCAGATTGCCATTCGGGAGCTCTTGAAGGTCGGTGGTCCAGGCGAGTTCGATATTGGTGCCGGGGATTTTCTTTTTCATTTCCCAAACAACTTTTTTATCCGGAGAGATTTCGAGGATTGAATTACCGCTTCCTGATGCGATGAGAGTATTCCCGTTTTTGAGACGGATTGCTCCGAAGACGCGAGTTTTGGTCGCGTATTCCCAGACGATTTTACCGGCGGTATCATATTCGGTAACGACCCCGGGGCTTTCGGCACAAGAAAGGTAGTGGCCGTTGGGGAGGCTTTTGAGCATGCGAGTCTGGTGGCGGCCATTTTTTGGGAGGGGGACTTCTTTGACAATCTTGCTTTTTTTGTCGAGGTGGACGATGCGCCCGACACCGCTTTCGGCGATCATGGTGTGGCCGTCCTTGAGGCGCTGAAATGCGTGAACGTTGGCACCCTTGGAGTCGTATTTCCAAGTGATTTCCTTCTGCAAGGTGATCTCGGAGGTAATGGACCACGAGTCGTGAAATAGAATGTTACCGTTCGGAAGAAATTGGAGATCGTGGTGTCCGGTGTGACCACGTTCAGGGCCTCCGGTTTTATGTTCCCAGATAACGGTTCCGTCGAGTTCGCAGATTGCGAGAATGTTTTTACCATAGGAAGCTCCCACGAGAACGAGGCGATCTTCTTTAGCCAAGAGGGTCAGGGGCAGAAGGAAGAGGAGAACAATCAGTTTCATGATTGAGGAGAATAAGGATAGAGGACGCCGGAGGTCCAATACGGAATATTAAATTCTGAATAAGTAAGCTGGAGAAACGATCTTACTTGGACGCGCAGAGCACTTTTGAAAGGTGGGCGATGATAGATTCCCTAAGCGATGCCATGATGCTCTTGGAGCGAAGTCACGGTAAGCTCGTTTTCTAGGAGAGAGCGGATTGCTTTTACGCTAGCTTCGGCGGCAGCGAGGTTCGTGCAGTGACTGATTTTATGTTGTACGGCGCCAGAGCGGATTTTGACCTCATCTTCGCG
>Ga0315322_10001687_pt1 | contig 17130 bp, 4 predicted proteins | sample M110021515metaG_FD_203461 | JGI IMG/M metagenome (GOLD analysis project Ga0315322, IMG submission 203461) | Ammonia-oxidizing marine archaeal communities from Monterey Bay, California, United States - M1 100m 21515 | ecosystem: Environmental > Aquatic > Marine > Intertidal zone | place: USA...
TTAACGTGAGTTTCACGTCAGAAGATGTTCAAAATCTTGATGTTAGAATCATCAATGTAATTGGAGAAGTTGTTTACACTGAAAACTTGAATAAGTTTGTTGGTGAATATACTAAACAAGTTGATCTATCTACTTATACAAAAGGAGTTTACTTCTTAGAGATTACTACAGATAATGGAGTAATTAACAAGAAACTAATCCTTCAATAAGAAGTTAAGTTAATCTTAATATAAGGAAGCCCGGACATTATGTTCGGGCTTCTTTTTTTTTGTAATTTTCAGAGTAGTTATATGAATGCAAGGCACTTTTTTGGTGCCTAATGATCCCAACTTTGAACTTTTTTGGTTCGAATTAAACGAAATATTTATATTGTTATAATTGTCTTTATCTAAACTTATAACAAATCTTATATTTGTACAATTTTTAAAATATATTCCGTTAAATAAAACATGAAGAAAATATCTATTATAATAATCTTAATTAGCATACTAACAAATAGCTATGCACAACAACATACTATAAGTGGATATATTACTGATAAGAACAATGGTGAGAGTATAATAGGAGCAAATATATATAGTAAATTAACAGGGAAAGGAGTAACTTCTAATACTTATGGTTTTTATAGTTTAACAGTTGAAGATGGACAACAGGAAATAGTCTATTCCTTTATTGGATATAAAACTATATCTAAAGTTCTTAATCTTCAAGAGAATATTAATTATGATGTTGAGTTTGAACTTTCATCTGTAAATATTCAAGAAGTTAAGATTACTAGAGAAGCAAATATAGTAGAGAAAACACAAACCTCTGTTATTGATATTCCAATTCAACAAATTAAAACGATACCCGCTTTATTTGGAGAGGTAGATGTTTTAAAAGCAATACAATTACTCCCAGGTGTACAATCAAGTGAGGGTACTTCTGGTTTTTATGTGAGAGGGGGAGGTCCAGATCAAAACCTGATTTTGTTAGATGGTGTTCCTGTCTATAATTCGTCTCACTTAGGAGGTCTTTTCTCAGTTTTTAATGCAGACGCTATTAAAACAGTCAGACTTACTAAAGGAGGTTTCCCCGCCAGATTTGGAGGTAGACTTTCTTCAGTATTACAAATTGATATGAAAGAGGGAAATATGAAAGAGTTTAAAGGTGATGCTACCATAGGTTTGATTTCTTCTAAGTTAACATTAGAAGGACCTATTATTAAGAACAAAACCTCTTTTATAGTTTCCGCAAGAAGAACGTATGCTGATTTACTTATGAAGCCTTTTTTACCAGATAACACTAATTTTAATCTTTATTTTTATGATTTAAATGCAAAGATTAATCATAAGATTTCAAATAAAGACAGAATATATTTAAGTGCATATATGGGTGATGATGTATTTAATGTTGATTTTAGTGGTTCAGAAGATGAAGGAGGAAGATCAGGAGGTCCAAAATCCACTCAAAACATACATCAGGAAAGTATGAATTTTGGTTTAGGATATGGTAATATTACCTCTACTTTAAGATGGAATCATTTATTTAGCAACAAACTATTTAGTAATACTACACTTACCTATAGCAGGTATCAGTTTAATACTAATTTTGATTTAGGAAATAGCAATTCTAACGATACGGTATACAATTCAGTTTTAGATTCATTATTTTCTGGTGCAAGCTCTGAAAACATTTCTTTTGGTTATATTTCAGGTATTGAAGATGTTGGAGCAAGAATAGATTTTGATTATATTCCAAATCCTAATCATGATATTAAATTTGGAATCTCTTATACACATCATCAGTTTTTTCCAGGGGAAACTAATTTAAACCTCTCAATTAACTCTCCTGATATTAGTCAGAACCTTAGTTTAGATACTATGATTAATTTTTCAGAGAGAACAAATGTTCATGAATCATTTTTATATATAGAAGATAATGTTAGGATTACTAATAGACTAAAAGCAAATATTGGAGTTCATATAGGATATTATTCTCTTGATAAGAATACATCTATTTCTGATATGTTAGATTTTTATCTGTATCTTTCTAATAAAGATTATTATAGTATACAACCAAGGATATCTGCTCGATATTTACTGAATGATGAATGGTCAGTAAAAGCATCTTATTCAGAAATGAAACAAAATATTCATTTACTTTCTAATTCTTCAGTTGGATTACCAAGTGATCTTTGGGTTCCTGCTATTGATAGTGTTCCTTCTCAAACTTCCAAACAATGGGCTGCTAATGTTTCAACTGAACTTTATGCGGGAACTTACGAATTGAGTATAGAGGGATATTATAAAACCATGAGTAATCTTATTACATATAAAGAAGGATATTCCAATCTTAGTAGTACAGAAAGTTGGGAGAATTCTGTTGAGACGGGTGGAGAAGGAGAATCTTATGGTGGAGAATTATTTTTACAAAAAAAGAAAGGTAAGACAACTGGTTGGATAGGGTACACACTTTCTTGGACGAATCGTAGGTTTGATAATATTAGTTTTGGAGAGTGGTATCCATACAAATACGACAGAAGACATGATTTCTCTTTAGTTCTATCTCATAAATTTAATGATCGTATTGATGTTGGTGGAACATGGGTTTATGGTACAGGGAACGCAATGACTTTTCCTCAAGCAGTTTATTTAGGAATGCCAAATACAAACAATTGGTCTGGCGAAAATATGATTGATTTAGTAGAATCATATGGAGATAGAAATTCTACAAGAATGAATCCTTATCATAGGTTAGACCTTGGAGTAAATTTTCATAAAGAAAGAAAGAAATGGTCAAGAATAATATCCGTAGGAGCATACAATGTTTATAATAGAAAAAATCCATTTTTTGTTTACTTATCTGAAGAAGATAATCAAAGAGTAGCTAAACAGGTTTCATTATTTCCTATTATTCCATCTATTTCTTATCGAATACAATTTTAATTATGAAAAAAATAATCCTCTCTATTTTAGTTTGTTCTTTATTATTCTCTTGTGAAGACATGGAAACAGTGGTTACTATAAATATCCCACCTCATGAAGCTGTTTTAGTTTTAAATAGCATTATAGACACGGATACAGAGATTAGAGTTCTTGTTTCTCATTCTGTAGGTGCTTTTGAACAAATTACACCTTCTTGCATTACAGATGCTGAAGTGTTACTTTTTGAAAACAACCAATTTTTAGATACTTTATCCATTGACTTAATTAATACGGATACCATGATGTTTTATAATGAATATGGAGAAATGGAATTGTTAATGAATTATTATACATCAGATATTATTCCAAATAGCGGATCTGTATATAAAATAGTAGTGAATCATCAAAATTATGAAAGCATTACAGCGTCTACATATATTCCAGAAGATATTATAGTATATGACATACAAATTGATACGGTAACTGATCCTGATAAGATTGGTTTTAGTTTTAGTTTTAATGATAATGGGATTCAGGAAAATTATTATCGATTAAAATTGTTTTCCTCTTGTATGAAGATTTGGATTGATGATGGAGATACTGTTGAGTATGGATATTCTGGAAGAATGATAATGATGTCTAATGACCCTTCTTTCCCCTCAGACATCCCTTTTGAAGGATATACTTTTATAGACCAACAAGTTATATTTACAGATGATTTATTTAATGGACAAGAAAAGAACATATCAATAGATGTAGAAAATGAATGGTTTAGATATTCAGATTGTGATACTGTTACTATTCAATTCTCCACTTTTAGTGATGACACATATAGCTATTATAATTCTCTAGAAGATCATTCAGAGAAAGGAGAATTAGGACTTTTTGGAGGAGAAGTGATTCCTGTTTATTCAAATGTTGAGAATGGATTGGGAGTGATAATCTCTGTAAATGCGCAGAATATACAATTGAAGCCATAATTTCAAATTAATAACCAATCTCGCTATTTTTTTTTAAGTTTCTTTTCTTATAAAAAGTAATCTGTTCTCTGATTGAATCATGTGGATCCTTTTTCATACTCTTTTAATATATCAATATTCTTTCTATATTTGCATCTGTATTTTACGACAATTCTACTATTTTAATGAGGAAAAAACTTATGAGAAAGATTATTTTATTTTTACTTTTTGTACCTTTCTTTTCATCTTCTCAAAGCAGTATGAATATGAATTTATTAGGTTCTTTAAATTACTCTAACACAAATTGTAGTGACATATGGGGATGGGAAGATGGCTTGGGTAATGAATATGCATTAGTAGGGCTTAAAAATGGATTTTCTTGTGTAAATGTAACAAACCCAATTTCTCCTATTGAAGAGTTTTTTATTTCCGATTTGAATTCCACTTGGAGAGATATTAAAACTTGGGGAAATTATGCTTACGTTACAACAGAAGCTAATGCTGGGCTTTTAATTGTTGATTTAACTGATATGACAGGAAACACATACAGTCATGTTACTCAGTTCACAAATAATAGTGGTGGAAGTACTTCTTTTACAAGTTCTCATAATATTTATATTGATGAGAATGGCATTGTATATATTTTTGGAGCAAAGAATAATGGATCTTATGTGTCTAATGGAGGAGCTATATTTCTTGATGCAGATGCAAATTCTACTAATCCTGTTTATTTAGGAGAGTGGGACGATTACTATATTCATGATGGAATGGCAAGAGGAGATACAATGTATGCAGGATGTATCTATGAAGGAAAAATGTTTGTTGTTGATGTCAGTAACAAAAATAATCCTCAAACTTTAGGTTCTGCTACTACTCCTAATTCTTTTACTCATAACGCTTGGGTTTCTGATGATGGAGATTATGTATTTACTACAGACGAACAATCAGACGCTTATTTAGCAGCATATGATATTTCCGATATAAACAATATACAGGAAGTAGATAAAATACAGTCCAACCCTGGGTCCAATTCAATTCCTCATAATGCACATGTGGACGGGAATTTTTTAATTACTTCCTATTACAGAGATGGAACAACAGTACATGATATAACTTATCCTAATTATATGATTCAGGTAGCATATTATGATTCTTATGCAGGAAGTGGTAATGGTTTTAATGGTTGTTGGGGTACTTATCCTTTTCTTTCTTCAGGTAATATCATTTCTTCTGACAGAGATAGCGATAACGGAAAAGGGATATTAAATATTTATGGAAGAGACTTCCAACAAGCTTGTTATTTAATGGGAAATATAACAGACGGAATTACGTCTAACTCTATAAGTAATGCTTCAATTGAAATCCTATCAACTTCAATAAATGAAAATACAAATCTGATTGGATTTTATCAAACCGCATCTGTGAATTCAGGAACTTTTCAAGTTGTTTTTTCTGCAACTGGATATGCATCAGATACTTTGACTGTAAGTTTAGTAAATGGTGTAATGACTATTTTAAATGCAACGCTTTATCCACCATGTAATATTTTTAATATAGTTACAAATAATAATGTGCAAATTTGTAGTGATTCGTCATATTTAGTAGGGAATTCTACTTATAATACTTCTGGAACATATTCAGATACTCTAGTTAATTATTTTGGATGCGATAGTATTGTAAATACAAATTTAACTGTTAATCAGTTTTATAATATCAATAATCTTGATACAATTTGCGATGGTATGAGTTTGACAGTTGGATCTAATCAGTATAATCAAAGCGGATTGTATACTGATTTCTTCTCTACATCTACGGGATGTGATAGTATTATAAATACGAATTTAACCGTATTACCTAATTCAACATTTTTGCAAACCATCTCATTTTGTTCTGGTGATAGCGTCTTAGTAGGAAGCAATGTTTATAATCAAACAGGGGTATTTACCGATATCTTTATTTCTCGAAATGGATGTGATAGTGTTGTAACTACCGATTTAACAGTATTTAACTCTTATTTTATCTCAAATTCACAATCTATTTGTGAAGGAGAGAATTATCAAATAGGATCAAGTCTATATTCACTTCCAGGGAACTATACAGATGCTTTTACTTCTTTAAATGGATGTGATAGTATTGTAAATACAAATTTAACTGTTAATCCTATTTCTGTAATAAATAATACGAATACTATTTGTGAAGGTGATGTTGTTATTGTTGGAAATAATACTTACTTATTAGAAGGAGATTATACAGATACCCTGCAAACTATTTATGGTTGTGATAGTGTTATAAATACTTTTATTCAATGGTCTACTCCTATAGCGTCTTTAACATTATCAGGAACTAATATAAACGCATCAGTAAGCGGAGGAAGTTCACCATTTCTTTTTGAAATATACGGACCTTCAGGACTATTAAGTTCTATACAAAATAATGGATCTACGATACAATTTAATCCATTAATAAATGGTCAGTATTATTTTATTGTAACTGACGGTTTGGGATGTGTTTCAGATACAGCTTTTATTAATATTAATAATATACCGTCTTCTATTTCCGGCATTCAGAATTCTAAAGAACTTATAAAAATTGTTGATATTTTAGGGAGAGAAACTGAGGAGAAAAGAAATACAACACTTTTCTTTATCTATTCTGACGGAACAGTAGAGAAAAAGATAATTATTGAATAAAATTTGATTTGTAGTTTTTAGTATAGGGTTGTAATCCTGCTACCCCGACTATTTTCTCTTAATCTTTAGTGCCAATGACTAATTTCTTCTAAGGATTTTCTTTCTAAATCAGGAACTTTACAATCCTTAGAAGGATAACCAACAGGAAGCAATAAATAGGCTTTTTCATTTTTTGGTCTACCTAATGCTTTTTGCAAGAATTTCATAGGACTCGGAGTGTGAGTAAGAGTAACCAATCCTGCTTGATGAATAGCTGTAATTAAAAATCCAACAGCAATTCCAACAGATTCATTCACATAATAATTGTGTGTTTTTTCATCTTCATCTAAATCATAAACTTTTTTAAATACAACAATTATATAAGGAGCAATTTCCAAAAACTCTTTTATATGAGTTGTTCCCATAGCTTTCAAATCTTCTTTCCAGCTTTCTGACATTCTACCGTGATAATTTTCGTATTCTTCTTTTTCTGCCAATTCTCTTATTTCCGATTTTAGTTTTTTATCACTTATCACACAAAATGTCCAAGGTTGTTTGTGTGCTCCAGAAGGAGCAGATCCGGCAGTTTTAATAATATTTTCAATAACTTCCTTTGGAATTTCTTTATCAGAAAAATCACGAACAGACCTTCTTTTATTTATCTCTTTGTAATATTTTTCACTATTTGTTACTAAATGTTTAGATGAGAATCCAGTTCTTTTGTAAGGAATAAAATTATTTTCTTTGTTCATGATAAAATTATTTTATAATTATGTTTAAAAATACGTACTATATTCTATAATTCAATAAGTTTTCTTAAGTTTGTATTAATAGATGGAGCAGCGCTGCAAAAAGCGGAGCAATTTTTAGTTTGAAAGCTTGCTGTAATCATGTAAATTGAGTGTAGGTTGTAATCCTGCTAGCCCGACTTTTTTCTTTTTATTTTATATAAATTTTTTACTATATTAGCATTCTGTATTACGACAATACAATTTAATAACTATAATCTTAACAAGATTATCAATAATAGATTGATGATTTTTCAATTTTAATAACAAATAAAATATTATGAAAAAAACACTTCTAACTTTACTAAGCCTAATATTTTGTTTCCCCCTTCTAACTTTCTCACAAAGCGGATGTACAGATTCAACAGCATGTAATTATGATCCATTAGCCAATTTTGATGATGGGTCATGTACGTATCCTACAACATCAACAACTTCTATTACTACTTGTGATACTTCTTATACTTGGCCGTTAAATGGTCAGACGTATACAACAAGCGGAACATATACTAATTCTATTTCTGGTGGTAGTTCCCCAACTTTGACTGCAACTTACAATACTTCTGGTAATGCACAGAGTGTTAGTGTAAATGGTAATTATGCCTATGTTGCTGATGGTTCATCTGGTCTTCACATTATTGATATTTCAACTCCCTCCTCGCCAACTTTGACTGCAACTTACAATATCGTTGGTTATGCATCAGCTGTTACAGTACGTGGTAATTATACCTATGTTGCTGGTGGTTCATCTGGTCTTCACATTATTGATATTTTAAATCCTTCCTCGCCAACTTTGACTGCAACTTACAATACCTCTGGTTGGGCATCGGGTGTTAGTGTAAACGGTAATTATGCCTATGTTGCTGATTATGATGATGGTCTTCAAATTATTGATATTTCAACTCCTTCCGCTCCAACTTTGACTGCAACTTACAATACCTCTGGTTATGCATCAGCTGTTACAGTACGTGGTAATTATGCCTATGTTGCTGATGATATTGCCGGTCTTCAAATTATTGATATTTCAATTCCTTCTAATCCAACTTTAACTGGAAATTATAATACCTCTGGTTATGCAATGGGTGTTAATGTAAGTGGTAATTATGCCTATGTTGCTGATGGTTCATCTGGTCTTCAAATTATTGATATTTCAATTCCTTCCGCGCCAACTTTGACTGGCACTTACAATACCACTGGTTTAGCAAGAGGTATTAGTGTAAATGGTAATTATGCCTATGTTGCTGATGATGATGATCTTCAAATTATTGATATTTCAATTCCTTCTAATCCAACTTTTACTGCAACTTACAATACCTCTGGTAATGCACAGAGTGTTAATGTAAGTGGTAATTATGCCTATGTTGCTGATTGGGCTTCCGGTCTTCAAATTATTGATATTGCCTTAGGCTGTACTCTAGATAGTTTAATACTTAGCATAGGTATCTCTGGCTGTACAGATTCTACTGCATCTAATTATAATGCTTTAGCTACTTGTGATGATAGTTCATGTACATACTGTATATACGGCTGTATAGATTCTACTGCATGTAACTATGATCCATTAGCTACTTGTGATGATGGTTCTTGTTTAGCTATAAATAATATATTCACCACAAAAGCAGCACTTCAAACCGCTGTAGATCTTTGGATAGATAGTAATGCCGTTGCTCTTTGCACTTATGGTGATATTAATACATGGGATGTTTCTCAAATTACTGATATGTCTCAATTATTTGATGGCAAATCAACATTTAATGATGATATTGGCAATTGGGATGTATCAAATGTAACGAATATGCAATTTATGTTCAAGAATGCTACAAGTTTCAATCAAGATATTTCCAGTTGGGATGTGTCTAATGGGCCCGAGATGACTTATATGTTCAATGGATGTCAAGTTTTTAATCAAAATTTAAGTTCATGGAATGTATCTAATGTTGGATTAATGAATGGTATGTTCCATAATGCTTTTTCTTTTAATCAAGATATTTCCAGTTGGGATGTAAGCAGTGTAGTAACTATGCTTCAAATGTTTCAGCATGCCAACTCTTTTAATCAAGATATTTCCAGTTGGGATGTTTCAAGTGTTATTTACATGGAAAGTATGTTCCGGCAGGCAACAAGTTTCAATCAAGATTTATCAAGTTGGTGTGTAGCGCATATTCCTACTATGCCTTTCAATTTTGCTACTAATGCACCAATGCTAGTATCATATTATCCTGCTTGGGGAAGTTCAAGCGCTTATGGTTGTATGGATTCAACAGCGTGTAACTATGATCCATCCGCTACTTGTGATGGCGGCAGTTGTTTATATGGAATAACAGGCTGTACAGATAGTATTTCATGTAATTATGATCTATTAGCAACATGTGATGACAGTTCATGTACGTATCCTACAACATCAACAACTTCTATTACTGCATGTGATAGTTTAGTTTGGAATGGTACTACATTCACAGCTAGTGGTGCTTACACATTTGTAACTACAAATGCTAATGGATGTGATAGTACAGCTACCTTGAACTTAACGATTAATAATTCTACAACAAGTTCTGCTACTGAGACTGCCTGTGATAGTTACTTATGGAATGGCACTACATACACAACAAGTGGAACTTATACTTGGGTAGGTACTAATGCTGCAGGATGTGATTCTACAGCTACCTTGAATTTGACTATTAATAGTAGTAGTAATAGTAGTAGTACATTTACAAGCACACATACTACATGTGGTAGTTACTTGTGGAATGGTAATACATACACATCAAGTGGAACATATACTCATGTTACTACAAATTCATCTGGTTGTGCAGATACTGCGAAATTAATCTTAATAATTAATGGTCCTAGTACATCAAGCGTGTCAATAACAGAGTGTGCTAATTCTTATACTTGGTCATTAAATGGACAGACTTATACTTCATCAGGGTTATATACTTATACTAATAGTATTATTTCTCCAATTCTGACTGGAACTTACAATACCTCTGGTTGGGCACGGGGTGTGAGTGTAAGTGGTAATTATGCCTATGTTGCTGATAATACTGATGGTCTTGATATTATTGATATTTCAATTCCTACTTCTCCAACATTAACCGGAACTTACAATACCTCTGGTAATGCAAAAGATGTTATTGTACGTGGTAATTATGCCTATGTTGCTGATGGGAATTCTGGTCTTCAAATTATTGATATTTCAACTCCTACTAATCCAACTTTGACTGGAAATTATAACACATCTGGTTATGCATCAGCTGTTACAGTACGTGGTAATTATGCCTATGTTGCTGATGGTTCATCTGGTCTTCAAATTATTAATATTTCAAATCCTTCCGCGCCAACATTGACTGCAATTTGCAATACCTCTGGTTCTGCAATGAGTGTTGCTGTGAGTGGTAATTATGCCTATGTTGCTGATGATAATGGGGGCCTTAAAATTATTAATATTGATATGGGACATCCTAGTTACCCATCTGTGAGTGTAACTCACAGTACAGCTGGTTTTGCAAGTGATGTTGTTGTTAGAGGTGATTATGTCTATGTTACTGTTGGTTATGCAGGCCTTCAAATTTTTGATATTTCAACTCCTACTAATCCAACTTTGACTGCAACTTACAATACCTCTGGTAATGCACAGAGTGTTAGTGTAAATGGAAATTATGCCTATGTTGCTGATGGTTCATCTGGTCTTCAAATTATTAATATTTCAACTCCTACTAATCCAACTTTGACTGGAACTTACAATACCTCTGGTGATGCATATGGTGTTACTGAGAGTGGTAATTATGCCTATGTTGCTGATGGTACTTCTGGTGGTCTTCAAATTATTTATGTTGGATTGAGTTGTAGTGTTGATAGTTTAATACTTACCATTAATGTTCCCGGCTGTATGGATTCAACGGCATGTAATTATGATCCAAATGCGACTTGTGATGATGGTTCTTGTGGGTATATAATTGGTTGTACTAATCCAATAGCTTGTAATTATGACTCTTTAGCTATTTGTGATAATGGTTCTTGTTTTGGTCTTATAGGCTGTACTAATCCAATAGCTTGTAATTATGACTCTTTAGCTACTTGTGATGATGGAAGTTGTTTAACGGTTTATGGTTGTATGGATTCTTGTGCATTAAATTATAATGTATTAGCAACTTGTGATGATGGAAGTTGTATTCCTTGTATTTATGGATGTATAGCTTCCACGGCCTGTAATTATAATCCAGAAGCAACTTGTGATGATGGTTCATGTATTAGCTCTATTAGTACATCAAGCGTTTCAGTAACAGAGAGTGGTTGTTCTTATACTTGGCCGTTAAATGGCCAGACTTATATTTCATCAGGGGTATATACCTATGCTAATAGTTCCATTTCTCCAACTTTGACTGGAAATTATAATACCTCTGGTAATGCATATGATGTTGCTGTAAGTGGAAATTATGCCTATGTTGCTGATTATGGTAATGGTCTTGATATTATTGATATTTCAACTCCTTCTTCTCCAACTCTGATTGGAAATTACAACACACCTGATAATGCAAGAGATGTTACTGTGCGTTGTAATTATGCTTTTGTTGCTGATGGTTCATCTGGTCTTCAAATTATTGATATTTCAACTCCTTCTTCTCCAACTCTGATTGGAAATTATAACACATCTGGTTATGCATCAGCTGTTACAGTAAGTGGTAATTATGCCTATGTTGCTGATGGTTCAGGGGGTCTTCAAATTATTGATATTTCAACTCCTTCTTCTCCAACTTTGACTGGAATTTACAATACCCCTAGTTCTGCATCTGATGTTACTGTAAGTGGAAATTATGCCTATGTTGCTGATTGGTATGGGGGTCTTAAAATTATTGATATTTCAACTCCTTCTTCTCCAACTTTGACTGGAATTTACAATACCTCTAGTGCACTTAGTGTTACAGTAAGTGGTAATTATGCCTATGTTGCTGATGGTTCATCTGGTCTTCACATTATTGATATTTCAACTCCTTCCGCGCCAACTTTGACTGCAACTTACAATACCGCTGGTTATGCATATGGTGTTACTATGAGTGGTATTTATGCCTATGTTGCTGATGGATACAGCGGTCTTCAAATTCTTGATATTTCAAATCCTTCTTCCCCAATTTTAACTTATACTTACAATACCACTGGTACTGCAAGAGGTGTTGCTGTAAGTGGTAATAATGTTTATGTTGCTGATGATTTTTGGGGTCTTCCAATTATTGATATTGGATTGAGTTGTAGTTTTGATAGTTTAATACTTACTTTTCAGACATCTGGCTGTATGGATTCATTAGCATGTAATTATGATTCAACTGCAGTTTGTGATGATGGTAGTTGTTATACATTAACAGCTACTGCAGCTATTACAAACGCAAGTTGTAATGGAGGAAGTGATGGCTCTGTTACCGTTTCTGCTAATATTGGTGTGAGTTCTTATTCTTGGTCTACAGTTGGTACCTCAGCTACTATTTCAGGACTTTCTGTCGGAACTTATACTTGTTTACTGACAGATAGTACAGGTTGTACATATACACTTACATCTATAGTTAATGAACCTTCTGCAGTTTCTCTTTCAGCTGTTGTTGTTGATGATACTTCCGGTACATCAAGTGGTTCAGTTTCTCTTTCAGCAAGTGGCGGTACTCCTTGTACAAGTGTTCAAGTTGGTTCTGACACAATATCTTCTTCTTATCATAAGCTATGGTATACTTCTTATACGGATGGAAAATCAGAATTAACTTATGAATCTGCTGAATTATCTGCTTTGGGTATTAGTACTGGATATATTATTGATGAATTTGGGTGGAAAATTGTTTCTCAAATAGATTCAGCAGCTTTTAGGCCAATGATTGGTGCCAATTTAAGTTTTAATGGTACTAATGTTTGGAGTGGAACACATCAAGCGGTAATAGGACTTAATAATTTTGTGCTTTCTACTCCATTTACTTATATGGGTGGAGATCTTATTGTTGAGTGGTGTTATGATGATACGTCATGGGTAGATGGGGAAAATTATTTTGAATGTACTTCAGTTAATTCAAATCTATCTGTGCGATCTAAATATAATGATAATGATATAGGTTGTCAATTAACCGGATTAACTAGTTATGGTTATTATAGACCTAATGCATACATTAATTTTAATGCTGGTGAATATTCTTTTGTTTGGTCAAATAGTGCAACTACTGAAGATATTTCTAGTTTAGGTGCAGGAACATATTCAGTAACAGCTACAGATTGTAATAATTGTACTGCAACTGCTTCATATGTAGTTTATGGAGTACCCTGTATATACGGATGTATGGATTCTATTGCATGTAATTTTGATTCATTAGCTACTTGTGATGATGGATCATGTATCTTACCTGATGGTTGTACAGATTCTACAGCATTTAATTATGATCCAACAGCAGTTTGTGATGATGGTTCTTGTATGCCAGTTGTAACTGGATGTACAGATTCTTTAGCTTCTAACTATAATGCAGCTGCAAATCAAGATGATGGTTCTTGTGTACTTGCTGGTTGTGTTTCAGGTATTGGTGCTAACTCAGAAAGTTTTGAAGACCCTGCAGTTGCATTATATGGACAAGGCCCTTGGGCTAACTGGACACTTAATGCTACTACAAACACATTTACTGGTACGAACGCATGGAGAAAAGATAACTTAGGAACAGGATCTTCAGGAACTGGACCTACTAACGGTGCTCCTAGTTTAGATGGTGATTACTATCTATATTGTGAAACTTCTGGTCAATATGGTAAGGTTGCTGATTTAGAATCAGGTTGTGTTGATTTATCTAACTTTTCAGACCCTACATTTGTAGCTGGTTATCATATGGCAGGTGCTACTATGGGAGTATTGAATATTGATGTCTCTACAGATGGTGGTACAGTTTGGACAAATGAATGGACTATGTCTGGAGATCAAGGTACTTCTTGGCTTGAAGCAGTTGTTCCTTTAACTTCTTATGCTGGTCAGATAGTTCAAGTTAGAATGAACTATACTTCAGGAACTTCATTTACTGGTGACTGCGCGATTGACTTCCTAAGATTTATGGAAATGCCAGCTGCAGGTTGTATGGATTCTACTGCTTCAAATTATGATCCTTCTGCAACTATAGATGATGGTTCTTGCCTATATCCTGGTTGTACGGATCCATTTGCAGTAAACTATTGTAGTTCATGTAATGTGAATGATAGTTTATCTTGTGTTTATCCAACATGTCAAGCTTATCCATTTAGTGAAGACTGGGAAAGTGGAAGTACTTTGACTCAAGAATGGCTTACTAGTTCAGGATCTAATGCTTCAGTGTATTTACAAAATGCACCTCAAGTAGGTGGTACGCCACTTGGTAATTTAATGCCTGTAATGAATGGTGCTTATCACTTAGAAATGACTGGTCACTCTACTTCTGGTATGACAAATTATGCTACTGAAGCAGGAGCTTATGCTAATGTTAATAATGTTGCTTCAGCAACTGTTTGTGTAGATATGACTAATGCTGGTTCTGTCTGTGAGATGACTTTTGACGGACAGGTTGTTTCTTATTTCGGAAACGTTGGTTATGCTTGGGGAAGAGTAAAAGTAGACGGAGTTGTTATTGCTGATGTAAACGGTAATACTGCTTACAACAATATGTCGGTACAACCAGCTACTTGGACTTATGATATGTCTGCTTATTCTCAAAATCCATCGGTGAATGTTACTTTTGAATTTGTTGGACAGTACAATCCTTCTTATTCATCTGGTAGCTACGGATGTTTCTTTAGAGTTGATGATATTAGTATAGTTGATCTTTCTCTATGTTCTTACTATGCTGCTTCAGCTTCATCTACGGATGTAACTTGTAATGGTGGTAGTGATGGAACAGCTACAGTTGTAACTAGTAATGGTTCAGGTATGGACTTGTATATGTGGGATAATGGTGGATATACTGCTACTATTAGTGGATTATCTGCTGGTACGTATACTTGTATCGTAATGGACGACAACTGGATGTGTATGGATACTGTAACTGTAACTGTTGGTGAGCCTGCAGCTATATCATTCTCAGCTCTTGTTGGTAATGAATCAGCTTCAGGAGCTAATGATGGATCTATTGATCTTTCAATAAGTGGTGGTACTCCTTGTATTACAGCTATATCTCTATCTAGTCATAATGCAACTCTTAGTCAAAATGGATCAAGTGGTTGTCACTTTAATATTACTAATAATAGTGCTATTGATTTAACAGTTACTGATTTTGCACAAGGATCATATACATATTCTGGTGCTAATAATATTAGTGTACATTATATGCCAGCTGCATATGATCCAACTACTACACTTGGATGGACAACTGTTGCAAGTGCTGTAGCTACTACAATACCTGCAGGTGGTTCATTTACTGCACCTGTTTATTCAACACCAGTTGCTATTACGCCGGTTGTAATACCAGCGGGAGCAACTTATGGTTTCTATGTAGGAGGTACTACTACAGTTTCTTATGCAACAGCTACTAATGCAGGACCTGTAGGTTCTACGGTTGCTAGTGATGCTAATATTTCTGTAAGTTCAGGTCATGGTGGTACTTTTGGAGCAGGTTCATTTAGTCCAAGAGCTCCAGTGGTTGAAGTTTATTATGGAGATCCTACTGCTTCTGCATATACATTTGCTTGGAGTAACGGAGCAACTACTGAAGATCTTTCAGGATTAACTGCTGGAACTTATTCAGTAACTGCTACTGATTGTAGTGGTTGTGTTTCTGGAACTGCATCTTATACAGTTGTAGGTGCTGTTGTTTCTATACCTGGTTGTATGGATTCAACTGCATTCAACTACAATCCATTAGCTACTGTAAGCGATAGTTCTTGTCAAGCTGTATTAATGGGTTGTACAGATCCTAATGCTATTAACTACTATGCATTGGCGAACACAGACGATAATTCTTGTGTTTACTCTACAACTTGTGGTGCAATAACTGGTGTTTATATGACTGAAGTTATTCACGATAGAGCTCGTTTTAATTGGGATAATATGAACTCATCTACTTGTAATGTTGATCAGATCAGATTCCGTTACAGAGCAGTTGGTACAAACTCTTGGTCTACAAAAACAATGGGAGTACCAGTAGGAAGTGGATGTAATACATCTAATACTTCTAAGTTGGTTCTTGGTTTAACTCCAAGTACAACTTATGAATACGACTTCAAGATATGGTATTGTAATGCATCTACAGTAAACTGGCACGCAAATGGAAGTTTTACTACCTTACCATTATGTGATAATGTTATCAATGTAGTCCCTACACCAATCACTACCACTAAGACTCAATTCTGTTGGGATACGGTATCAACCTACGCATTTGTGAGACTAAAATATAGAGAAGATGTTCCAGGTTCCTCATTTAGTAATATAGGAGGAATGGGAGTTCATTCTCCAACACTTTGTAAAGATAAGAATGGTTTAACTCCAGGCTTAACTTATAGAGTAATGTGGAGAACATGGTGTAATCCATCAGGAGGTCCTTATAGATCTCCACAATGGGATGGACCGGTACTTTGGACACAGCCAAATTCTATCAGAGTGGATGAACTAAGTAGTATTAATTCCTTAGAGGTGTATCCAAATCCAAGTAGAGATGTGTTTAATGTGAGTTTCACTTCAGAGAGTAAACAATCTATAAAAGTAAGACTAGTAAACTTAGTAGGGGAGATCATCTTTACAGAGAACTTAGTTGATTTTGACGGAGAATATTCTCATTCATTTAACTTATCAGAATATTCAAAAGGAGTTTACTTATTAGAATTAGATACCGAT